>Ga0187784_10000029_pt1 | contig 83726 bp, 83 predicted proteins | sample 1015_SJ02_MP15_2_FD_132964 | JGI IMG/M metagenome (GOLD analysis project Ga0187784, IMG submission 132964) | Tropical peat soil microbial communities from peatlands in Department of Meta, Colombia - 1015_SJ02_MP15_20_MG | ecosystem: Environmental > Terrestrial > Soil > Wetlands > Peat | place...
CACATCCGCGAGGCCCGACCGGCGCGCGGCATCGGCCTGTAGCTGCATCCTTAAAGATATGCCGCAGTGCAGATTTCTATTTACAACTCTGAAGTGTGAGGCTAGCATTAAGACCACAGCGGCATTTCTCCGTGCGTCCAGTGCGGTCGAGGGGGTTGCCGACGTGTACGTCCCGACGACGGTCGGTTGTGCGCCCGGCGGTCTCGCCGACGGCAGGGCATCGCGCCAGGTGGGAGCGACGAGAGGGATCGTCATGGCTGTCAACGACTTGGACGACGGACCCGTGCCGTCCGGCCAAACTGCGCGCCAAGCCGAAAGCGTGGCGGCGGCGGCGCGGCTCGACAGGAAGCTCGCGCTCGCGGTCACGGCGCTGCCGACGCTCGGGACCCTGCTCGCCGTGGCGCTCTGGCTCGCCGGTCATGGACCGGGAGCGGCCGAGATCGGCGTCTTCGCCTTCCTGTACCTGGCGACGGCGTTCGGACTCGAAGTCGGCTTTCATCGCCACGTGACGCACAAGGCGTTCAAGGCGGACGAACGGGTCCGCGCCCTGCTCATCGCGCTGGGATCGATGGCGGCGCATGGCCCGGTCATCTGGTGGGCCGCGGTCCACCGGCGCCACCACGCGACGAGCGACACGCCGGCCGATCCGCATTCGCCGAACCTCGCGGGCGACGGCGCCTGGCCGCGGCTCAAGGGCCTCTACCACAGCCATATGGGATGGCTCTTCGAGGGCCGGTCGACCCGCCCGCCCGGCTGGCAACAGCACGTGCAAGACCTCTACAAGGATACGACCGTCCTTCGCCTGCACATGCAATATTACTTCTGGGTCGCCGCCGGCCTCGCGGCGCCGGCGCTGCTCTGCGGCATCCTCGCCCGATCATGGCTCGGCGCGCTGCTGGGCCTGCTGTGGGGCGGGCTCGTCCGGTCGTTCGCGGTGAGCCACTGCATCTGGTCGCTCAATTCGCTCTGCCACGTCATCGGCAGCCGCTATTTCGACACCGGCGAGGATGACCGGAGCAAGAACAGCTTCGCGCTGGCGCTCTTCACCTTCGGCCAGGGCTGGCACAACAACCATCACGCCTTCCCGTCCTCGGCCTATACCGGGCTCAGATGGTGGCAGATCGATTTCGGCGGCCAGTTCGTCGGGCTGCTGCAAGCCCTGGGGCTCGCCTGGGAAGCGCGTCGCCCGAGCCGCGAGGCCATCGCCCGCAAGCGCTGCGCCGCCAAATAGAAAGACGCGATGGCGCCGTTCACTCATTTCGCCGCGACAGAGGAGAAGGATCGATCATGAAGAAGAGGGCGTTGTGGAAGACCAAGACCGGCCGCGGGGCCGGCGCCGCGGACAAAGGCAAGACGCGCGCGGAAATCCGCGGCTGGATGACCGACTACCTCGTCAAGCATCTCGGCCTCGGCGAGGAGGGCATCGACGTCGAACGGCCGCTGGACGAATACGGCATCGATTCGGCCCAGGCCGTGCGCATGATCGGCGATCTCGAGGACTACCTCGGCCGGGAATTGTCGCCGAGCCTGCCCTATCGCTTTCCGACGATCGAGGCCCTCTCGACGCATCTTGCGGAACCGGCGAACGCTTGAGCGCCGCCATCGGCACGGGGAGAACGGGAGACCATGGAAGCCAACAGCCAAGCAGCGGTCGCCGAGCCGGAGCGGGGGCGCTCCGACCAAAAAGTGGGCGCCTCGGCCGACGCCATCCAGTTCCACTACGACATCGGCAACGACTTCCTCGCCCTCGCGCAGGAGGCGGGCCGCAACTACTCCTGCGCCATGTGGCGGGAGAACGACACGCACGAGACGGCGCAGCTTCGCAAGCTCGATTACCACGTCGAGCAAATTCGCGGCCAAGGCGCCGCGCGCGTGCTGGATATCGGCTGCGGCTGGGGCTCCCTGCTGCATCGCCTCGTCGACGTCCACGGCGTGCGACGGGCGGTCGGGCTCACGCTCGCCAAGGAGCAGGTGACGTTCATCGGCGACACATATCCCGACCCGCGCATCGAGGTGCGCCTGCAAAACTGGCAGGACTACGCGGCCGACGAGCCCTTCGACGGCATCATCTCATTGGGCGCCTTCGAGCATTTCGCCAAGATCGAGGAGGACAAGGTCGACAGCTATCGCGTCTTCTTCCGCAAATGCCACGAATTCCTCAAGCCAGGCGGCCGGCTGTCGCTTCAGACGATGGGGTACGGCGACGTTCCGCGCGAGCGCAAGCACAGCGATCTCTTCATCGCGCGGGAGGTGTTCCCGGAATCGGATTTGCCGCGGCTTGCCGACATCTGCCTCGCCTCGGAGATGCTCTTCGAAATCGAATACGTCCGCAACGACCGGCACGACTACGTGAAGACCATGCGCGCCTGGTTCAACAACCTGCGCGCAAACCGCGACAAGGCGCTCAAGCTGGTGCCGCCCGAGGTCGTCGACCGCTATGAGCGCCTTTACCGGACGATGAGCTATTCCTTCGACCTCGGCGCCTTCACGCTTTACCGCATCACCTTCCGCCGCATCGACCAAAACCGGCTGGGCGACGGCTACCATGCCGGCCGGCACTAGCCCGTCGCGGGCGCAGGTCGACCGGGGACGGCCCTCGGCGGCCGCGCGCGCAAGCGCAAGGACGGCGACGGCGGGAGCGGCCGAGCCGCTCGCGGCGGCGTCGGTCGCGCGGCATTACGGCGTGGCGCTTATTCCGCTGATCGGGACCATCGCCGCGCTCGTCCTCTGGTGCTTCGGACGGGGACCGGGCGCCGTCGAGATCGGCCTGCTGGCGGTCTTCTACGTCCTGAACATCCTCGGCATGGAAGTGGCGCTTCACCGCTATTTCGCCCATCGCGCCTTCAAGGCCGGCGGCGCGACGACGGTGGTCCTCGCCATTCTGGGCTCGCTCGCCTATATGGGCCCGCTGATGTGGTGGGTCGCCATTCACCGCCTCCATCACGCCCACAGCGACACGGCGGGCGATCCGCACACGCCGCAGCTCGGCGGCGACGGCGTGAAAGGCCGGGCGAGAGGTCTCCTCCACGGCCATGTCGGCTGGCTCTTCGACCCGGCCTCGGCCCGGCCGCGGCACTGGAACCGCTACGCGCGCGACCTCTATCGCGATCCGACGCTCCTGCGCATCCATCTCGCCTATGACTACTGGCTCGCGCTCGGCCTGCTGCTGCCGGCGGTGCTCGGCGGAGCGCTGCATATGTCCTGGCAAGGCGCGTTGCTGGGATTTCTCTGGGGCGGGACCGTCAGGATCCTGCTGGCGACCAACGCCATCTGGGCGGTGAATTCGCTGGGCCACGCCGTCGGCGGCCGCCGGCCCTTCGCGGCGGGCAAGGACCAGAGCCGCAACAGCCCGTGGCTCGCGCTGGTGACGCTGGGCGCGGGCTGGCACAACAATCACCACGCATTCCCGTCCTATGCCTCGACGGGCTTTCGCTGGTGGCAGATCGACATGTCGGCATGGGTGATTGCGCTGCTCGAACGGCTGGGGCTTGTCTGGGACGTCCGCCGGCCGCAAAGCGCCGTCGTCGAGGCAAGGCTGAAACGGGCGCCCGAGCAAGCCGCCATCGCCCTGGACCGGCCGACATGACGAGGCCGGCCGTCTTCGACGTGCGGGTGCATTTGTTCCCGCCGATGATCCAGCGCCTCATCTGGAAATCCTTCGAACGGGACGCCTGGCCGGTCAAATACAAGCTCGCGGCCGACGAAGCCATAAGCTTCCTCCGCGCCGGCGGCGTCAGCCGCGTCGTCGGCATCTGCTACACCAGCCGGCCGGGGATGGCGTCCTTCCTCAACGACCACATGGCCGAGCTGTGGCGCCGGCATCCCGACACGCTCGTTCCCTTCGGCACGGTCTTTCCGGACGCCGAGGAGAGCAAGCGCGAGCTGCCGCGACTCCTCGACGAGCTGGGCTTCGCCGGCGTCAAGCTCCACTGTCACCTGTTGCGCTTGGCGCCGGACGACGAGGCGCTCGCGCCCATCTTCGAGGCCGTGGCCGAGCGCGGGAAGGTCCTCAACATCCACTCGTGCCGGATCGCCAAGGACAGCAAGGACGCCGCGGAGATCCACCGCCTTTGCAGCGTCGAGCGCTTCCGCCGCGCGATGCGCCGGACGCCGGGGCTGAAGGTCATCGTGCCTCATATCGGATACGACGAAGTCCAGGAATATCTCGATCTCATGGACGAGTTTCCGAACCTCCATTTCGACACGGCGATGGCCTTCGGCGGCCATCGGATCGCGACCGGCGAGGCGCTCGCCGACGCCCGGCCGCTGCGGTACGCGGAGCGCGGCGCCAAGGGATATCCGCATCTTCCCGACGCCTGGAAGCCCGCGCTCGAGCAGCTCGTGCCGCAGATCGTCGCGCGGCCCGGACGGTTTCTCTACGGCAGCGACTTTCCGCATCTGCCCTATGACTGGGATTTCGAGATCGGGCAGCTCGTCCGGTATCTCCCCGCCGAGGTCGCCGACGCCGTGCTCGGGGGCAACGCCGCGCGATTGTTCCCGCCGACCCGGCGCGCCGCCGCGGCGACGGCGTGACGGCCGCGGACAGGCGGCGGCGTCCGGCAGGCCAATGAAGAGCGTCGCCTCTTTTGTCGACGTGCTGCGGCACCGGGCGCGACACAGCCCGGCGCTCGAGGTCTATCGTTTCCTGCCGAGCGGCGGGCAGCCCGCCACGGCGATGACCTGCGCCGAGCTGGACGGCGCGGCGCGGCGCATCGCCCGCGCGCTGCTGGAGCGCCTGCGTCCGGGCGACCGGGCGGTCCTGCTCTATCCGCCGGGGCTGGATTATATCGCCGGCTTCTTCGGCTGCCTTTATGCCGGCATCGTCGCGGTGCCGGCCTATCCACCCGAGCCGGCGCAACTGAGCCGGACCCTGCCGCGCCTTCTCGGCATCATCGAGGATTGCGAACCGGCGGCCGTCCTGGCCGCGGCGGCGGTGCGGGAGCAAGCGCAGGGAGCCCTGGCCGATGGCGCGGAGGCCGCGGCGCTCGCGCACCTGCCGTGGATTGCGACCGACGACCTGCCGGAAAGCCCGTCGCGCGCCGCCGAAGCCTGGCGGCCGGCCCCGGTCGATCCCCGCGCGCCGGCCTATCTGCAATACACGTCGGGCTCCACCGGCACGCCCAAAGGCGTGATGATCGGCCACCACAATCTCATTCACAACTCGGCCCTGATCGAGCGCCGCTTCGGCCACACCGCGCGGAGCCGCGGCGTCATCTGGCTGCCGCCCTATCACGACATGGGATTGATCGGCGGCATCCTTCAGCCGCTTTACGCCGGCTTCCCGGTGACGCTCATGTCCCATCTGGATTTCCTCAAGCACCCGCTCAAATGGCTGCGCGCGATCAGCGCGTTCCGCGCGACGACGAGCGGCGGGCCGAATTTCGCCTATGACATGCTGTGCTCGATCCGGATCCCGGCGGCCGAGCTGGCGGCGCTGGATCTGAGCGCGTGGGACGTGGCCTTCACGGGCGCGGAGTTCGTTCGCGCGACGACGCTCAGCGCCTTTGCCGAACGATTCGCGCCCTGCGGCTTCCGGCGGCAGGCGTTCTATCCGTGCTACGGCATGGCCGAGAACACGCTCTTCGCCACCGGCGGCGACAAGGCCAAGGAGCCCGTCCTCGCCGCCCTGGCCGAAGGCGCCGACTGCCGCCGCCGCGCCGCGATTCTGGACGAAGCGGCGGTCGCGGGCGGCAAGGAGGGAGGCCGCAAGATCATCGTCGGCTGCGGCCGGGCCGGCGAAGACGCGCGCGTGGCCATCGTCGATCCCGACACCGCGCGCGAATGCCCCGAGGGGCAGGAAGGCGAGATCTGGATCAGCGGCGGCAGCGTCGCCATGGGGTATTGGCGCAATCCGACGCTCAGCGAAGCGACGTTCCAGGCAACGATCGCCGACGGCCCTCCGGACCGGTTTCTCAGAACCGGCGATCTCGGCATCCGCCTCGACGCCGAGATCTTCGTCACGGGCCGCATCAAGGATCTCATCGTCGTCCGCGGCGCCAATCATTCTCCCCAAGACCTCGAGGCGACGGTCGAGGAGCTTTTCCCCGACCTCTTCCGAGCGAGCAGTTGCGCGGTCTTTGCCGCCGAGACGGAGGACGGGCCGGGCGTGGTCGTGGTTCGCGAGATGCGCGCGCGCCACGCCCGGCTCGCCGCGGCCTCGTCCCCGGCCGGCGACGACGGCGACGACGGCCTGGCGCGGGAGATATTCGCGCAAACCCGCCAAGCGCTGAGCCGGCGTCACGGCCTCGCGGTTTCGGCGATCGCGCTGGTGCCGCCCGCGGCCATTCCCAAGACGACCAGCGGGAAAATCCAGCGCCACGCCTGCCGCGCGCTTTTCGTCCAGGGCGCCTTGCCGATCATTGCCGAATGGCGGGCCGGTGATATCATGCGGAGCGCACCGCCGCCGGAGGATAAAAGCGCATCCCGCGGCGTCGAACGCGATCGCCGGACCCGCTCGACGGCGGCGTCCGCTCGCGCCGCGCCGCCGCGCAACGACCCATCGAAGGCGGAGATGAAGCTGGAGCCGGAGAATGAACGACAAGCCTGAGACGAGCCGCGAAAGCGACACTTCAAAGCCTCGCGTCCGGACCTTCTCCTGGGGCGATCCCGCGATCGGCGCGGACGTCGCGCGCAGCTCGAGCGGCGTCGATTTCGTGCGCAAGATCATGCTTGGCGAGGTCCCCGCGCCGCCGATCATGGACTTGGTCGACTTCCGGCTGGTCAAGGTCGAGCCCGGCGCGGTGTCCTTCGAATTCGAGCCCGCCGAAATCCATTACAATCCCATGGGCGGCGTTCACGGCGGCATCGTCAGCACCCTGCTCGACTCCGCCATGGGCCTCTCTGTCCTCTCGCAATTGCCGCCGGGCAGCGGGTTCTCGACCCTCGAGATCAAGGTCAATTTCGTCCGCGGCATCACGGAGGAGACCGGCACGCTGCGGGCGGAAGGCAAGATCGTCCATCCCGGCGCGAAAGTCGCGACCGCGGAGGCCCGCCTCGTCGACCGGCAAGGCAAGCTCTACGCGCACGGCACCACCACCTGCATCATTCTGCGCGAGACGGAGCGATGACGGCGGGCGCGGCCAGCGGCGGCTGGGTCGACCGGCTGACCCTCGGCCGGCGCCGGCCCGCCGCGTCGTCGGCCGCCGCCTGGCCAAAGGGAACGCGGCTGATCGAGCTGCCCGACGCGACGATCCGGGTCCGCGAGGCCGGAAAGGGCGAGCGCGTCGTCCTGCTGACGCCCGACGCGCCGGTGGTTCTCGAGAACTACGACCGCCTCATCGACTTGCTGGCGCGCGAGGTCCGGGTCGTCTGCTTCGAATTTCCCGGCTGCGGCTTCTCTTTTCCGCGATGGGACTTCGATTTCAGCCTCGAGCGCTACGTCGGGATCGTGAGAGGCGTGATGGACGCGCTCGCGATCGAACGGGCGACATTGGCATTCACCTGCGTCAACGCCTCGGTCGCCATGGCGTTCGCGCGCCTTTACCCCGGGCGCGTCGAGAGACTGATGCTGGCGCAGGTGGCGGGCGTCGAGGAGATGCGCGCCTTCGCGCTGCGCATCGACGGGCGCCTCGGCCCGATCCCCCTCCTGCATACGCCGGTGCTCGGGCAGCTCTTCATGATGGCGCGACGCGATTTCGCCGCCCGTACCTGGTTCCGCCGGGCCTTGCCGAAGGGGTTCGACGTCGATTCGATCTGGGACGTGACACGGCGCGTCTATGAGCGCGGCGGCCAATTCTGCATGGCCTCGATCGTCCAATGCCACGCGCGGGTCGAGGCCGAGCAGGTGACGGCGCCCGACTGCGAGGCCCATGTCTTCTGGGGCGACGCCGACCGCACCCACCGCGAGACCCGCAAGGAGTCCGTCCTGGCGCAACTGCCGCGCGGCCGCCTGCATTTCCTGGACGAGCGCGGCCATTGCCCCGACATCGAAGCGCCGGACGCCTATGCGCGGCTGCTGCTGGACGCCTGAGGCGCCGCAAGGCAGGGCGGCGCGGAACCGCAACGGCTAGCCCGGATTCTTCTGCTCCTCGATCCTGCGGACGAGAAGAGCGATCTTGCGCCACTTGGCCGCCTGGCCCTCCAATTCGCAGCGCAGAAGGTTCTGCGAGCGTCGTTCGGCCTCTTGAGCGGCGTTGGCGCCGTGATTGGCGAGCATGGCGCGCGCCGCGCGGTCGATTTCCTCATCCACCGGCGCCTCGGCGGCAATCCGCCAATGACCGCGAGGCTCGCGCGCCCGCAGAATCATCGGACCGGCCCGCGCGCGGCGCGTTGGCGCGCGCCATGCGCTCCGACTTGGCCGACCGCCACGCCGGCGGACAAGAGGAAAGCGACGAAGAACGGAATGCGCATGAGATCTCTCGGTTTCGCGCGCCGGATTGTGCCGACAAAAGGTTACGCAGCATTTACCGGCGAGCGCCCTCAGCGTTTCGCCGCCGCCTTTGTTGCCGAAAGTCTGTCTCAAGGTTTAGCGATCGGCGTCCGCTTCGCGCGTTCGCCCTTTCGCGCCGACAAGGAACGCCGCATCGGGCCCGGCGGAGAGTGCGATCGGCCGAGGCCGAGCGGCGCGGCGTCCGCCGGCGCTCGCCAAATTAAGAGAAGTTTAGGGGAAAGGCGCTGATCTTGTCGGGATCCCCTCGATCAACAGCGGCACCCGGCTCGCCATGGAAACTCGATCGATCCAAAGGCTGCCGCCGTCCGCGACGACCGCAGGGCCGGCGAGAGACCACGACATGCCAAGCCTTCGGCGGCAGGCTCCGCCGACCACGCCGGCGCAAGGCCGCGTCGACGGCTCCCGCGGCCTTGCCGCGGCGACGGAGTTGCCGTCCCTCACCTCCTTGCGCGGGCTTGCCGCGGCGGCGGTCGTGCTGTTCCACGCCAGCTATTTCGCGGCGAATTACGGCGGGGCCGCGCCCCCCGGGCTCTGGCAACGCGGATACCTGGCGGTCGACCTGTTCTTCTTCCTCAGCGGCTTCGTCCTGACCCACGTCTATCACGGCCGCCTCGAGGGACAGCGGCGCTGGCCGGCGGTCGGCAGGTTCCTCTGGGCGCGGTTCTGCCGCATCTATCCCGCCTGCCTCTTCACGACCGGCGTGCTCGCCTTCAAATACGCGCTCGGCACGCTTTTCCTTCCGCCGGACGTATCCTTCAAGACGCAATTGACGGCCGCGCTGCTTCTGATGCAGGTGCCGTGGCTGGACTCCGTCGCCCTCAACGGGCCGTCCTGGTCGATTTCGGCGGAATGCTACGCCTATCTGCTCTTTCCTTTCGCCGTGCCGGTGATCTACCGGCTGCGCGATTCGACCGCCGCCGCGATCTTCGGCGCGCTGCTCCTCGCTATCGCGATCGATCATCCTTTCATCGCGGGAGAAGAAACGCGCACCTGCGGCTGGGGAGCCCTGCTGCGCGCGCTGCCCGAATTCATGAGCGGCGTCATCGCCTATCGCGCCTACGCCAGCGGCCGCTGGCGCGGGATTTGGCAGAAGGATCTCGTTTTCGCGGGCGTCGTCGCGGCAATCGTCGTCTCGCTGCTTTTCGACATGCCCGACGGCGCCGTCGTCCTGCTTTTGCCGGCGCTCCTCCTCGCCTCGGTCGCCAACACCGGACGGGCGGCCGGCCTCCTCGGCGCCCGGCCGCTGCGCTGGCTCGGCGAGATCTCCTATTCGGTCTACATATTCCAAAACGTGGCGTTCAGCCTGCTGACCGCGGCCTGCGCCTGGCTGGTCGCGCATGGCCTCGACGGCAGCCGGCTCGCGGCCGTCGCCGTGCTGTTCGTGATCGCCAGCGGAGCGCTGGTGCATCGCTGCATCGACGTGCCGTTGCGCGCCGCGCTTCGCGCGGGCTTTCGCACAAGCTGACGCGGCGCGATTTCCCGCGGGATCATCGACCTTACGAGGCGATCAGCGTCTCAAGCTCGCGCTCGGCGCGAAGGCTGTCGCCGTCGCGGCCGATGGTGACGACCGCGAGCGTCCGGCCGCCGCGGCGAAAGACGGCGCGGCAGTCCCCGGCCTCGGGCCGCCCGTCGATCTCGATCCCATCCCATCGCTCGGCGTGACCGACATAGGAAATCGTCACGTCGTAATGCTGGCTCCAGAAGAACGGGACGGCGTCGAAGCGCCGGCGCTGCCCGAGGATGTTGCGCGCGGCGGTCTGTCCCTGGCGCTCGGCGACCACCCAATGCTCGACGCGAATCCGCTCGCCGGTGAGCCGGTCGGGCCAGCGCGCGACGTCGCCGGCGGCAAAGACGCCGGGAACGCTCGTCTCGAGATACTCGTTCACCAGGATGCCGCGCTCGCCGGCGAGCCCGGCCTGGTCGGCGAGCGCCGTCGCGGGGCGGACGCCGACCCCGACGACCACCAAATCGGCCGCGAGCGTCTCGCCGTTGTCGAGCGCGACGCCGTCCTCCGCGATCGCCGCGGCGGTGGCGCCGAGATGGAAGGCGACGCCATGCCGCGCGTGGAGCGACTGGACGAATTTCCCGATTTCCTCGCCCATGATCCGCGCCATCGGCACTTTCTCCGGCGCCGCCACATGCACCTCGAGCCCGCGCGCGCGCAGCGACGCCGCGACTTCGAGGCCGATGAAGCTTGCGCCGATCACCACCGCCCGCTTCGCCGTCGACGCCTTGGCGATCAGCGCGCGGCTGTCGGCGAGGGTGCGCAGATAGCGCACCTGCGGGCGGTCGGCGCCGGGAATGGCGAGCCGGACCGGCTCGGCGCCGGTGGCGATCAGCAGCGCGTCATAGGCGCAGCTCCCGCCGTCCTCGAGCCGCACCAACCGGTTCGCGGCGTCGATCGCGCCGGCGCGGCAGCGCAGCCTCAGCTCGATGCCATGCGCGTCGTAGAAGTCCGCCGGCCGCAAGGGAATCCAATCCTCGGGCGCGTTGCCGGCGAGATAGTCCTTGGACAGGTTGGGGCGGTCGCAAGGCGGGGCGTCATCGGCGCTGAGGAGAATGATGCGGCCGGCATAGCCCTCGTTGCGCAGCGTTTCCGCCGCGGCGTTGCCGGCCGCGCCGCCGCCGAGGATGACGACCGATCCCGGGGCCGCGCCGGCCGGCGGGCGCGCTCGCCGCGCCGCGCCCTCCTGCTTCTCGCGGACATGGAGGGTGTCGCCGCGGCGCTCGACCCGCCAGCAGGCGACCGGGCTCAGCGCCGGCGCGCGCAGCGCTTCGCCCGTGCGCAGGCTGAAGCAGGCGTGATGCCAGGGGCAACGGACGGTGTCGTCGACGAGGAGACCCTCGGCGAGGGGACCGCCGTAATGGGTGCAAACTGCGCCGATGGCGAAGAATTCGTCGCCGCGCCGCGCGAGCAGAACCGGCTCGGCGCCGGCATGGCCGAGCAGCATGGCCCCGTCGGCCAGCGCCGAGACGGGAACGCCTTGAGTGAAATCGGGTCCGAGGAGCGGCGTTTGTCCTGCGCTCATGGGAGTCTCCGTGATGGCGGGGCCGCGCCGAACGCCGCGGCGCCCGCGCAACGACGCGCCGGACGGGCCGTCCGCGGCCGCGCGGCCCGTCCTCGCCTCGGGATAGTAGCGCGGCGCCGGCAGAATGTGATGCCGTCAGTTTGAAGCATAACCTGCGTTCCGGAAGCAGCTTGCGCATTTTCGGGATGGGAAGACGGCAAGGAGCGTGCCGATCCGGCGCCATGTTGCTTCGACAGTTTGCTTGGCGGCCTTGCGAAGAAGCATTTTGAGCTTGGCGAAGACCTGTTCGAGAGGGTTGAGGTCGGGGCTGTAGGGCGGCAGGAAGAAGAACTTGGCGCCGGTAGCACGGATGGCGCGGCGCACGGCCGCCGCCTTGTGGCTGTCGAGATGATCGATGATGACGATGTCGCCGGTCCGAGGGTGGAAACGAGGATCTGCTCGACATGGGGGAGTAGCTGGAATTGCGAGGGTGTCCTAGATTTTGTGTAAGAAGCGCCGTACCGCGCCGTAGCTCATCACAGCGCCGCGCTTGCCCAGCTCCGTCGCCGGCCCCCGCGGCGTCAGGTGCGGAACCTCCTTGAGGCGTTTCGGCAGCCACGCCCGATGCGGCTCCAGCGGGTGCCAGCGCCGGCCGCCCATCGGCTTCGCCGCGGCGCTTCCCGTCGCCTGAAACCGCTGCGACCACTTCACCACGCTCGTCACGCTCACCTTGAAGAGCGCCGCTGCCTGCCGGCGGCTCCGCACCGCCGCAACCGCCGCCGCCACACGTTCACGAAGATCATCTGCTGCGATTATTGGCCTCCGCTTTGATCCGTTCATGGCTCTGCGACAGCGGCGTGGGGCTTGGGATTTCCAAACCCTCGCAACACGCGACCTACGCTCCATTTAACGAGCGAGCGCCGAATTGAACGATTGCTTGAGATCGACGAGAGCGACTTTGGGTCTCGGCAAATTCTCGACGGTTTCGTCCGAGACCGTGATCCACACAAACACGGGGCCAGTGACGTTTCGCAGCTTCTTCACCATCGCTTGTAGCTGTTTTTGCGTGTCAATCTTGTAGGTCAAGGGATAACCGAGCTTGTTGGCAATGGTGCGATAGTCCATATTGCGCCCCGAGACCGGCTGACCCCCGACCGACGCATGGACGCCGTTGTCGAAAAGTACGTGTACCAACGGCGAAGAGACCCGAGAGACCGTCGACAAGGCGCCGAGATGCATGAGAAGCGCACCATCGCCATCAAGACACCAGACCCGGCCGTCGCGATGCTCCCTGGCGTATCCCATTGCAATCTGATGAGCGTGACCCATGCCGCCGACACAAAGAAAGTCGCGCGCCGCCGCCGGTCGCGAACCGTTGTCCGCTTGCCCCGACGACAGGCGAATGGCGTACAGCTCGCGGCTGACATGGCCGATGCCACCGAACACAACGTCATTTTGTTCGAGGTTGTCGAGCAGCGTGTTAATGACGTCGGCGCGCCGCAGCTTGCCGTTGCCGCAGTGGTTGCCGCTCACGGCCTCCCTGTCGAGGACGCCCTTGGAGACGACGATCGAGAGACTTGAACGGGTGGCCGTCGCCGCCGCAACCGCCTCATCGACAAAACCCAACGCCGCGTCCGAAGCATCCTCCAGCAGGATCGTGCGCATGTCCATCAGGCGCAACAGATCGAGCGTGATCGAACCGACCTTGCGGTGCTGTGGTTCGTCCGCCATGCCCGGCCGACCACGCCAGCCGACCAGCAAGATTACCGGCAGGTCATAGACGCTTGGGTGACACATTGAGAGGTACGGATTGAGCGCATTGGCCAGTCCCGAATTTTGCAAATAAACCAGGGGAACGCGGCCGGTGGCAAGGTGGTGCCCCGCCGCCAGGGCGAGCGCGGCGCCTTCGTTGGCGGCAATGACGTGGTCGAAGCGCCCATCGCCGGTTGCCGCGGCACAGAAGTCTCTGAGGACGCTATCGGGCACGCCAGCGATCAGGTGAACGCCGTGGGCGTGTAGGATTCCGAGTAGGTCTTCCGCGAACATCAGCCAATCTCCAAAGTCTAATCAGAGTCTCCACTCGAGATCTCATCGAAGCTCCGTCATCCGGCCCGCGGATCGACATTATGACGTGCCGTAGACGCTAATCCGGTCTTTGCCTCGCGGCCGACCTGCGAGCCGGCAGAGCGGCTGGAGCCCGGCACTTGCTTGGATCAGCGGCGCACCTTTCGCAGCTTGCCGTCGGCAATAGAGGGGAGCGTGCGGGCCGGCTCGGCGTATATCTTCTCGGCCATTTCCAGTTCATCGACATTGGTTGGCCGAAACGCTTCCGCAACGGACACCATATCGCCATTAACCTCCAAGACCGACCGATTTTTCCGGATTCGGCCGATAATGCTCCGCGTCGCCGAAATGGCGGCGCGCAAAGCGTGATTGGCCCCAATCACCGCCGAAATTCCGCCTTTGCGGAACAAATCGGCCGGCGTCGCGCGGTACATGGCCGGGCCTATGATTACCGGCGAGAAGCCATCCCAGCGGCCGATGATTTGCGGAACCTCATCAGCCGAGCTCTCTTTCGAGCAAATCAAATTGGTATCGGCGCCGGCCGCGTGGCGGGCCTCGCTCCGCCAGAGCGCCTCATCCGTGCTGCGGCGGGAGACGAGCGCCTCGACGCGTACCGCCACGCAAAAAACCCCATTGGATTGCGAGTCCTTCGCCGCTTTGATCTTGCAGCGGAATTCCCCCATCGGCGCCGGCGGCTGATCGGGCCCGAGGAACGAATTGGTCCTCGGAAAAGTCTGGTTTTTCAGGCGGCCGCCAGCGACGCCGCGTCGATACGATTTCCACGCTGGGCGCCCGGCATTGTTGAAGTCGCCGAACCCGGCGTCGCCGTCCGTCACGACCGGCGCGGAAACCGAGTCGACCATGTATCCGATAATTTTCATGATCTGCGTCCACGACGCCTCGTTGCGGTCGCGCACACCGAGCGACGCTGACATCGACAATGCCGAAGCTCACAAAGCCCGGAAGCCGTCCTCTTCGGCGATCCCGGCGCTCAGTTCGTAATGCGCCTCCATCAAGAAGGCGATTTGGTCAGCTTCCGGCAACACGCGAAGCGGCGGCGATGTCGGTAACGAGCGATTTTTGAACTCGTGTCTCGCAAAGTTTGCGATGCCTTCTTCCTCCCGGAGCCAATCAAAGAAGACCCAAGGTCTGTGCCAAGATGATGCGTTGCGGTTTCCCGGTCGCACTTTTTGGGATCTCGTTGCGGAACAGAATGCGTCGCGGTACCTTGAACTTCGCCAACCGCTCGGCGACGAAGCTCCTGATCTCGTTTTCGCTGGCGTGAGCGCCGTCCTTAAGCACGACAACGGCGGCGATGTCCTCGCCGAGCGTCGGGTGCGGCAGCGAGAAAGCGATTGCCTGCTCGACCGCCGGATGAGCATGCAGGACTTCATCGATCTCGCGCGGCGCGATCTTCTCACCGCCGCGAATGATGATCTCCTTGGATCGCGCGGTTACGGTCAGGTACCCGTCCCGATCGACGAATCCCAGATCTCCGGTGCGGAACCAGCCGCCGACGAAGGAATTCGCATTGGCCTCATGGTTATTGGCGTAGCCGGCGAAGACGTTGGAGCCGCGGATGACGATCTCGCCGACCTGATCGGGGCCGGCGGGCCCGTGCCGCTCGTCAAGAACGCAAACCTCCGGCCCGGCCGGCAATCCGACGGTCCCGATCTTGCGCCGCATCGGCGGCAACGGGTTGCAGGCGATCTGATGCGCGGCCTCGGTCATGCCGTAAGCTTCGATCACCGGACATCGAAAAAGCCGCTCCAGGTCGTCGGCGATTTTCGACGGCAAAGCCGCGGAGCATGATCGAATGAAACGCAGGCGGGTGGCGCGCACGGCGGATTGGTTATGCGGCGCGCGCGCCAAAATCGCCTGGTGCATCGTCGGCACGCCGGTATACCAACTCGGCCTTGCTTCGGCGAACCAGCGGTAAAATTTGAGCGGGTCGAAGGCCGGAGCACACGTGATCGCGGCTCCCGCCACGAGCGAGACGAGCAGCGAAGCGACCAGGCCATGAATATGAAACAGCGGCATGATGTTGAGGCCAACGTCGTCAGGCCGAAGCTGCAACACTGCCTGCACATTATTCGCCGATCGGATCAGGTTATGCTGCGTCAGGGGAACTATCTTGGGACGCGACGTCGTCCCTGACGTGTGCAGCACCAAAGCTTCGTCGCTTGTTTGCGCCATGCCGCCGCGAAGTGCCGCGCCATGGCGCCGTCGATCGTCGAGCAGCCGGAACCAGCCTGCCGGGCGCTGCGGGTCGGACGCGAGTTCGAGAACCGGAATGTCGCGCCGCCTGGCGACCGTGGCTGCGATTGACGATGTCTGCTTTTCGACGACCACGGCTTTGACCGCGAGATCAGCAAGGTACGCATCGAATTCATCCTCGCGGAATGCCGGATTGAGGGGTGCGACACTGGCGCCGGCGGCAATAGACACGAAGACCGCGGCCAGTTCCGGGCCGTTCGGCAGAATGACCGCGACCCGATCCTCGCGGCCTATCCCGATCCGATTGAGATCGTGAACCGTCTGGTCGGCCAGCCTGGCGAGCTCGCCGTAGCTCATCGGCATGCGGCCGATGCCGGAAATCGCCGGTCTCCCGGCCGGCTGGGCCTTGGCGAGCTCGATGATCGATGCCGCTGCCATGGTCGTCATCCCAAAGCCGCAAGCGCGCGCGGAGGACTCGCAGCCGCGTCGAGGAGTTCATCGCATGCGGCCTCGATGCGCTTGCACGCCTCTTCCAGCAGCGCGTCCGAACCCCCAAGTGCCATTCGCACAAAGCCGGGGGCGCCGAAGGCCGTTCCGGGGACGATCGCCACGTTGGCGTACTCCAACAGGTAACTCGCCAATTCCACGTCGTCGTTGATAACGCTGCCGCCGGCCGCGATACGCCTGCCCAGCACGCCGGTGAAATCGACGAAGACGGAAAGACCACCGCCGAGCGGCCGGCATTCCACTCCCTCGATCAGATTGAGCCTACCGGCAACAAGCTGGCGCCGCGCCGCGAAGGCACTGCGCATCGCGCCGACGCAATCCTGCGGGCCGACCAACGCCTCTACCGCGGCCGCCTGACTGATCGAACATGGATTGGTGGTGCATTTCGACTGGACGGCCGCCATCGCCACGATCAGATCTTCGGGGCCGCAGCCGAAGCCAATACGCCATCCGGTCATGGCATAGGTTTTGGAGACGCCGTTGACCGTGAAGAGCCGGTGCGCGAAGCCGTTCACTGCGACCGCGAAGCTCCGGCAAGGCTCGGCTTCGTAGTTCAGGCTTTCATAGACCTCGTCGGACATGACGTTCACGTCGGGATAGCCCGACAGGACGTCCGCCAGCGCTCGCAGCTCATGGGCGCTATAGACGGCGCCGGTCGGGTTGTTCGGCGAGTTGATGATCAGCCAGCGCGTGCGTTCGGTGAGGCAATTGCGCAGCGTTTCGGGTTGCAGCTTGAAGCCGTGTTTGGCGTCGCAGGGCGCGATGACCGGCGCGCCTCCCGCCAGCGTCACCATTTCCAAATAGGTCGGCCAATAGGGCGCGGGAACGATGACCTGATCGCCCGGCTCCAGACTCGCGCAAAGCGCACTGAAGACGATTTGCGAGGCGCCGCTGCCCACCGAAATCTGCCTGACCGAACATTCGATACCGTTGTCGCGCCGTAATTTCTCGACAATGGCGCGCTTCAACACATCCGTCCCGTCAACGGACGTATATTTCGTGTCGCCGCGCTCGATCGCGCGGATCGCGGCGACTTTGATGTGATCAGGGGTGTCGAAATCGGGCTCGCCGGCGGCCAGGTTGATCACGTCCCGGCCCTCGGCTTTGAGCGCCCGGGCCTGAGCGGACAACGCCACCGTCGCGGACGGTTTTATGTTGGAGACTTTGGCGGCGATGTGCATGTCCCGGCTCCAGGTCCCCGCGATGCGTCTGTCGTCGAACCGAAATCCTTCCGTCACATCTACCGCAATTTAGGTTGTCTGTCAACTATAGTTCTATTATAAAAGGTGTAATGGCTCACGCACGGCTCAGTGCCGAGCTGAACCTGCTCACGCCGTCGGTATGCCGGGATGATCCAGTCACAGCCGATCGAGGCGCCAAGCTACGTGCCGACCCGATTCATCTTCGGCGAGGGGTCGAGCGAGTCGCTGCCCGAACTTGCCCGAGCGCTTGACGGCACTCCGGAAGGTCCGCGCGCCGTGCTCGTCTGCGGGCGACGTTCCGTCGCAAAGCCCGGCTTGGAAAAGCTTCTCGATAAAGCGAGCACTTTTTGCCCGATCACGCTCAACAAGCAGGACGATTATCCGACGATAGAAGGCGTGACGGCCATGCTGCACGAGGCGCGGCGCGGGGCCGTCAACCTCGTCGTCGGCATCGGCGGCGGCAGCGTCATTGATGCAGCCAAGGCGATCGCACTTTTGGCAAACCAGTCGTTTGATCTGGATGCCGCCCTTTCCGGTGCCGAACTTACGAGCCCAAGCGTGCCGCTGATTGCAATCCCCACGACAGCGGGAACGGGCTCGGAAGCGACAAGCTTCGCCACCATCTGGGACATGCGGCGGAAGAGGAAATATTCCCTCACCCGTCCGCAGAATTATCCGAGATTGGCGATCATCGATCCGCTGCTGCAGGCCAGCCCCCCATGGGCCGAAAAAGTGAGCTGCGCATTCGACGCGCTTTGCCAAGCAATCGAAGGCTGCTGGTCGTGCAAGTCCACGGAAGAATCCATCGACTACGGACTGGAAGCCACCGCCTTGCTGATCGAGGGCCTGGAAAAGTTGCGCACCGAACCGAACGATCGATCGGCTTATCTCCTTCTCAGCAAGGGCAGCCTGTATTCCGGCATGACCATCGCGCAGGGACGAACCACCATAGCGCACGCCATCTCCTATCCGTTGACGGCATGGTACGGCATTCGACACGGCCACGCCTGCGCGCTCACGATCGGCGCGCTGCTTCGCTTCAACGGCGCCGTGACCGAAAACGACTGCCTCGATCCGCGCGGGCGATCCCACGTCCGCACGGTCATCGGTCGCATATGTACGGCCTTGCAAGTCTGCGATCCGGAGCAAGGCGAGATGCGAATAGCGGATCTGCTGCGATCCTGCGGCCAAAAATCGTTTGCCGATATCGATGAGATCGACGTCGATTTCCTGGCGCAGGACGTCATGTCCTACGACCGGTTCGAGAACAATCCCCGCGCCATGGGACGCGCCGAGCTGACGTCGATGCTGCGAAGCCTGAAACGACAGACCGCGTGCGCGCAGGTGAAATGACAACAGTCCGGTCTCGAATGGGCGTCGGGCTTAGGGAGGATCGTGCGATGGAGCAATCTGTGGCTGTAGACGGCTTTAAAGTCATGCATTGGCTGAACGCGCGCAAGCTCACGCTCGAGGCCGCCGCGCGGACGATCGGCATTCCCTCCGACACGCTTAATCCGATAACCCAGTCGGAATCCTGCCAATTTCCGGCGGACCTCGTGGAAAAACTGGCGCTATGCCTGAATGTCGAAGCGCATCAGATTTCCGCCGACAACGCCGCGTCGCCGCAGATCATCGTCATGAAGCGGCGGGAGATCGAGGCGACGCGGCGCGCGATCTATCGGGACGGCATCCACTTCTACAATTACTATTCGCTGCCATCGCCCAAAGGCAAGGTGGGGCCCGTCATCCTCGACATTCTTTGTCCCAAGGGCCGCCTGCCGAAGTTGAACAATGGTCATCTCGAACCGGCGATTACCGTCAATATCGGTCCCGGGGACATCTATGGCCGATGGGGTGAAGATCTCACCGACGACACGTGGAACGTGCTGGCGGCCAACAAGACGGGACGCGAGCCGTGGATCCTCGGCGATTCCTATACCGAACCGTCCTACTGTCGGCACACCTACTCGCTGGTCGCCGATGAGAGGGCGCAAATCATTTCCTACACGGTAAAATCGAACCTGGAGGGCTTCCTGAACGAAGCCAACGCTTGGAGCGCGCGCGCCTTCGACACGATGCTGGAGAAGTTGTGCGATGGCCCCGCGCAGGCCAGTATCATGACGTTGCAGATGGGCCGGCGCGGATTCAGCGCCGAAACATTGGCCGAAACTCTCTCCCTGAGCCGAAACGCCATTCTCGGTTATTTGGCCGGGGATTCGGATTCCCTATCGGTCGCCGATCTGCGCGCGATCGGCACGCATCTGGGCGTGGACTACCGCTTATTCCTGCCAGCGGCGCAAAATCGGGACCGGGTCGGCAAAACGTTCTGTTCCGTTGCCAACAGCTTGAGCACGATCCGCCGCTATCAGTCTTATACCGTCGCGTCGATGGCGTCGGCCCCGACCGAAAGCGATCTGGTCGGCCTGTTCATGCGCGTGGACAAGTCCGCTTGCGATGAAACTCCGGATTTGACCGACCACGGACCTTCGCACTACCTCACGACACGGGGGAAACTGTCGCTGCACGTCTGCACCGACGAGGAACGGCAAGTCATCGATCTCGAGCCGGGGGATGCGGTTTGGCTCGGTCCGTTTGTACCGCACGCCTTTTTCGGCCAAGGGGCGCTGGCCAAGCTGGGCAATGGCGCAGGGTCGAGCTACTTGGACCAGATCCAACTCAGCAACACCTTCGACCCGCGAGCGACTCTCAAGCAGGGCCGCCGCAATCTTCGCGGCTGGGGGTACGACTGAAGATATCCGCCGCCGTCTCTCGCTTCGCTGCCGTAGATATGCCAGAGGAAACGCATATGGAGATAGAGCACAGCAAGCCGTGGCGGATCGTCTATACAGATCCGATGTGGGCGCTCACCGAGGACGGCGAGATCGACCCGCGTCGCGCCGATATTGAAATGCAGATATACGGCCACTCCACCCGGCTCGATCTGGGCGTTCATGACGGTCAGGATTTCGTGCGCAGAGGTCCGCTGCTGAATGAGAGACTCAGCAAGGCTGACGCGGTGGTGATCTATCGCACTCAGATAACCGAAGAAATCGTCGACGTGCTACGTCCCAATTGCAAGGTCGTGGCGCGTCAAGGCGTAGGCGTGGACAACCTCAACGCCGGCCTCCTCAAGCGCGCGGGAATTTTCGCGTTTAACATTTCGGATTACTGCGTTGAAGAGGTTTCGACGCACACCTTGTCGATAATCTTGGCCCTGGAGCGGGGCATCTGTCGGCAAGACGACCATATCAAAAACGGCAAATGGGGCATTTTCTTCGGCGGAGTACCACGCCGGTTGAGCGGGCTCACGCTCGGCATCGTCGGCTACGGCAGGATCGGACGGGCGACCTCGCGCAAGGCGCAGGTGTTTTACGAGCGCGTGATCGCCTGGGACCCCTATGTGCACGACGACCTAATGCAGGGCTACGGCGTCAAGAAGTCCCGCAGCCTGTCCGATCTCCTGCAGCAATCGGACGTCGTCGTTCTGCACTGCGCGCTGACCGACGAAACCCGAGCCATTATCAACGAGCGCACCATCCCCGACATCAAACCCGGCGCCTTATTGATCAACACTGCGCGGGGTGCGCTGGTCCAACCGGCGGCCGTGCTGTGGGCCCTGGAGAACGGCCGCCTCGGCGGCTACGGCTCGGATGTTTTCACACCTGAAAATCCCAACGAGGATCCGGTCAACAAACGCATTGTTCAGTTCAACAACGTGATTGTCACGTCGCATCGGGCTTTCCTGTCGCAGTCTTCGGAAATCAGCCAGCGGGCGCGGCTGGCCACGCAAGTTCATCAAGTGCTGACCACGGGATTGCCGCCGCAGAGCGATCGTGTCGCCTGAGACAAGCATCTCGACCATCGCCAGAGGGCGAAAAAGAGAGCATCCCTGATGCCAGCCGTCCGTCAGATCGAGACGCCCGTCATCGGCAAAGCCGCGGTTCGCGCCTTCAGCGCTCGCGACGCAGCCGTCGTCGCTTTCCTACCGCTGCAGTTTTTAATTTCCTGGTGCGTGCCGGAGCGTCTATGGCCCGCCTGCGCGCGGTTGCTGCATCCCCTAACCGCATTTCTGTACGTCAAAGGAGGCGACGGAACCCGAGAGTTGATCGCGACGGTCTTGGAGCAACGAATCACGCCGCGGACCAGCCGCCAGATCGTTCAGGAGCTCGCAGCGGACGAGTTCATTTCAATTCTGCAAATCCTGCGCGACTATCGGCCCGGACGATGGCGGCCGAAAATCGAAATAACGGGCACGGAGCATCTTCGCACGGCAATCGACGGCGGCAAAGGAGTCATTCTGTGGGTTTCCTATACCCATGGCGCCAAGTTGGTCGGCAAAATGGCAATCCGGCAAGCCGGCTATCCGGTGTCCCATTTGAGCCGGCCACGGCACGGCCTATCGCCCACCAAATTCGGCATTCGCTTTCTCAATCGCATCCAGACCACGATCGAGAATCGATACCTCACCGAGCGTATTGTCATCCACGACGGCGAGTTCCACAAAGCCATGCGCTCCCTCATCGCCCGACTTCGCGCCAACGGGATCATTTCGATCACGGTCCATCGCGACGCCGCCCGTCCGACTTCGCTGCCATTCCTGCAAGGGCGGATCGTGCTCGCCGACGGCGCTTGCCGGCTGTCGCATAAAACCGGCGCCGCGCTCCTGCCGGTGACCGCCTACAGACGCGGCAGGGAGGGTCTCAAGGTCGAGATCGACGCGCCGATCAACAGCCGCCAGCCCGAATCAGAAGACGACGCCGTATCCCGCGCTCACCGCGATTACATCGCGCGGCTCGAGCGTTTCGTGCTCGCACATCCGGGCCAGTGGCGCGGATGGTATCAGCTCTCGTAAAGTCGATTCACGATCGGTCCGGCGGATGATCGGCCGCTTGGGAAAATGACCGCAATTCGCGCGGGGACGCTCATGACAGTGCAATGGCGAACCTTTGTCGTGATCATCGCCTTCGCGGTCTACGGGCTGATCCTGCTTTTGCCATCCTTCGCCGATCTGTCGAGCTCCGGTCAGGCCGTCCTGGCCATAGCTGCGGCGGGCACCGTGCTATGGATATCGGAGGCGATTCCGGTAGGCGCGACCGGCCTGATTGTTCTGGCGCTCTTGGGATGTAACCGCGGCGTGCGAGCGGCAGACCCCTTTGCCGGATTCGCGTCTGAAGTAACGGTTTTTCTGATCGGCATTGCCGGAATATCCACCGGCGTGGAAGTGAGCGGTCTCGCGGAACGAGCGGCGCGAATGCTGCTTGGAGCCGCGCGCGGCAATCCACACCGCCTCTATTGGCAAATGATCGCGTCCTTTCCTGTCATGGCCCTGCTGTTGCCGTCGGCGATAACGCGCAATGCGATTCTGATCCCGGCCTACGAAACTGCGATCGACGTCTTGCAGATCGATCGAGGCGGACAATTGAAGCGGGCCGTGATGCTCACCCTCGGGATGCTTAATCCACTTGCCTCATCGGCGCTGCTTACCGGCGGGATCACTGCAATAGCCGCAGGAAGCCTGCTCGGCGGATTTTCCTGGTTGGGCTGGTTCTGCCTGATGGCTCCGCCTTATTACGCCCTCATGCTGGGCGGCGCGGTGGTGGTCAATGTCATGACCGGAATCCCCCGATCTGGCGCGCATGTCAATAATCCCGGCAAGGTCGAGCGTCTCTCGCCCACGGAAGTACGTACCCTCTTCGTGCTGGCGGGGACTTGCGTGCTTTGGCTTACCGACTCAATTCATAAGTTGTCGCCCGCAGTACCGGCGCTCATCGGTGCAATAGCGCTGCAATTGCCGTGGATCGGCGTGGCGACTTGGAAGGAGTTCGAGGCCCGCCTGTCTTGGAACCTGATCCTGACAGTCGCGGGCTCGCTATCGCTCGCCGCGGCGATGACGAATACGGGAACAGCCGCGTGGCTTGGCCAGCAATTCGTCGCCCAATTCCCGAGCATGGCCGCGCACTCGGTTTTGCTGATTTTAACGCTGATTGCGGCTTCCGCCGTGGTTCATCTCGCCATTACCAATTTGGCGGCTTGCATCGGTCTGTTGATTCCCGTCGCGGTCACGGTTGCGCAGACAACCCAACTGAATCCCACCGTCTGCGGGCTCATCGTCACCCTGACCATCAACACTGTCGTTTTGTATCCGGCGCAAACAGCGTCGAACCTGCTCGCATACAATAGTTGCCACTTTTCCGCAGCGGACGTTCGGCGCCTGGGCCTCGCCATGTTCGCCTTGAATATCATCATCGTACTATGCGCGATTCCCTATTGGAACCTGCTTGGGTTGCCGCTCGATGCCGAGGCCGGCTAGAATCCGGGACTGAGGCGAGCCCCAGACTACGGCGGCTACATCCGGATAAATGCTCCGCGGAGCGCCTCCGAGGGCGGGGCTCAGAAGTGATTGGCCGAGATTTTGATCCGCCTGAGAATGTGAATCCCCGACCGGTTCAGCTCCAGGAAATCAAGCTCGAGTTTGCCGCCTCTCGATCGGCGTCTCACACATGCCGGATGCCGTTTCACCCTCGCCATCCTGCCAGGGATGATCGGTCTCGCCAAAATCGGCGCATACCACGCGACGCTTCAGGCGATGCGTTGACCGAGGCGCCAGGTGGCGCGCACGAAAGGCAGCGCGTCGACGACGCCGACACGGACGAGGTCGGCGCGCAAGCCGGGCGCGATGCGGCCGCGATCGGCAAGGCCCATGGCCTCGGCAGGGTTGGCGCTGGCGGTGGCGACCGCGTCGGGGAGGCTGATGCCAGCCGAATCGGTGAGCATAAAGGCGGCGTGCAGCAGGCTCACCGGCGCGTAATCCGAGGAGAGAATGTCGAGGAGGCCGGCGCGGGCGAAATCGAGTGCCGAGGCGTTGCCCGAATGCGAGCCGCCGCGCACCACATTGGGCGCGCCGCCGATCACGCTCATCCCCGCCGCGCGCGCCGCCGCCGCCGCCTCATGGGTGGTCGGGAACTCGGCGATGATGGCGCCCGCTTCCTGCGCCTCGGCGATATGCGCGGCGGTGGCGTCGTCGTGGCTGGCAAGCCGGATGCCGTGCTCGCGCGCCAGGGCGATGACGGCGGTGCGATTGTCGGCGGCGTAGCACTCCTGATCGGCCTGGCGGCTGCGGACGAAGTCGGCGACCGCCTCGTCCGTGAGGTTGTATTTTACCTGGTAATAGGTCTTGAACTGGTCGAGGCTGACGAATTGCCGCTGGCCGGGCGTGTGGTCCATGAGCGAGATGAGCCCGACCATCGGATGAACGGCGAGCCGCGCGATCAGCTCCCGCAGATCGGCAAAGGACAGCTCGCAGCGCAAATGCAGGAAATGATCGGCGCGCAGGACGCCGGCGTCCTGCGCCTCGATGACCGCGCGGACCATGCGGTCGAGCATGTCGATACGATCGCCGCCGCGCTGGACATCGCCGATGGCGAGCGCGTCGTAGATGGTGGTGATGCCCGAGGCGGCCATCTGCGCGTCATGGCCGATGACGGCGGAAAGCGCCGGCCAGCGCACGCGCGGACGCGGCGCGGCGTGGCGCTCGAGATTGTCGGTGTGCAGCTCGATCAGGCCGGGCAGGAGGAAGTCGCCCTCGAGATCGACCGCGCCGGGCGCGGCGCTCGGTCGCAGCGCCGGCTCGACGCCGGCGACGAGCCCGTCGCGAACCACGACGTCGCCGAGGAAACTCTCCTGCCGCGTGACAATGTGCGCATTGGTGAAAATGGTCTCGCTCATGCCGCCAGGGTTCTTTCGGGCAAGGGGAAGAGCCGGGTCGCGAGCTTACGCCGCGCCACGGCGTCGTGGAAGATGCCGACCATTGCCGTGCCGCGGTCGCGCCGCTCCACCAGCAGCGCCAGCACGCGGTCGCGGTTCTCGTCGTCAAGCGCGGCGGTGGGCTCGTCGAGCAGCAGCAGCGGATGCTCGGCGATGAGCGCGCGGGCGATGTTGACGCGCTGCTGCTCGCCGCCGGAGAAGGTCGCCGGCGCCAGCGGCCAGAGCCGCTCCGGCAGCGCCAGGGCTTCGAGCAGCGAAGCCGCCTTGGCGTAGGCCTCGGCCGCGCCGAAGCCGCGCCGCGCCAGCGGCTCGGCGACAAGATCGAGCGTCGGCACGCGGGGGATGACGCGCAGGAACTGGCTCACATAGCCGATGGTCTCGCGCCGCAGCTCCAGCAGCAGACGCGGCGGAGCGCCGGCGACATCGACCTTGGCGCCGCGATGGTGGATCAGGATACGGCCGCGGTCGCTGCGGTAATTGCCGTAAAGCGCGCGCAACAGGGTGGATTTGCCGCTGCCCGACGGCGCGTCGAGGACGAGGCATTCGCCGGCGGCGACCCTGAGATCGATGCCCTCCAGCACGGCGAGCCGCACGCCGCCTTGGGCGTGGAGCGTGAAGCCCTTGGCGAGGCCCTCGACCTCGAGCAGGATCGGCTGCGCGCTCATGCCGCCAGCACCGAGGAAACGAGGAGCTGGGTATAGGGGTGTTGGGGATCGTCGAGGATCTGATCGGCGAGGCCGCTCTCCACCACCTCGCCGCGCTGCATGACCATCAGGCGATGGGCCAGCAGCCGCGCGACGCCGAGGTCATGCGTCACCAGCACCACCGCGATGCCGAGATCGTCCACCAGACGGCGCAGCAGGTCGAGAAGCCGAGCCTGCACCGAAACGTCGAGGCCGCCGGTGGGCTCGTCCATCAGCACCAGGCGCGGCTCGGTCACCAGCGCGCGGGCGATCTGGAGGCGCTGCTGCATGCCGCCGGAAAAGGCGGCGGGGAGATCGTCGAGACGGCTGACCTCGATCTCGACGCGCTCGAGCCAGGACGCGGCGGCGCGGCGGATGGCGGCGTAATGGCGCGCGCCCGCCGCCATGATCGGCTCGCCGATATTGGCGCCGGCGCTGACGCCGAGCCGCAGCCCGTCGCGCGGATTCTGATGGACGAAGCCGATCTCGCGCCGCACCAGGCGGCGCAGCGCCGCTTCCTCGAGGCTCGCGAGGTCGAGGACGCCGCCGTCCGCGGCGCGGAAGCGCACCGCGCCGGCGTCGGGACGCAGGCGGCCGCCGATCAAATTGAGCAGCGTCGTCTTGCCCGAGCCGCTCTCGCCGACCACGGCAAGCACCTCGCCGGGAAAGAGCGAAAAGCTCACCTCGCGGCAGGCGAAGCGCTCGCCATAGCGCTTGGCGAGGCGCTCGACCTCGAGCAACGGCGCTTCGCTCATGTCCCCCTCCGCCGTTCGAGAACCGTCTCGCAGTGATCGGTGTCGGAGCAGACGAAGCGGCGCGTGCCGCGGTCGTCGACGACGATTTCGTCGAGAAAGCTCTCGCCGGAGCCGCAGCGCTGGCAGCGCTGCGCCCAGCGCTCGATGGTGAAGGGATGATCCTCGAAATCGAGACTCTTCACCGGCGTGTGCGGCGGCAGCGCAAAGATGCGCTTCTCGCGCCCGGCGCCGAACAGCTTCAGCGCCGGCGAGCGGTCGAGCTTGGGGTTGTCGAAGCGCGGGATCGGCGAGGGGCGCATGAGATAGCGGCCGTTCACCATCACGGGATAATCATAGGCGGCGGTAATGCGTCCCACGCGCGCGATGTCCTCGTAGAGCTTCACATACATGCTGCCGTAATCGGCCTCGGCATGCATGCGCCGCGTCTCCGTCTCGCGCGGCTCGAGCCAGCGCAGCGGCTCCGGGACCGGCACCTGGAGGACCATGATCTGGCCCGCGGCGAGCGGCGTCTCGGGAATGCGATGGCGCGTCTGGATGATCGTCGCCTCGCGCGTGCGGGTGGTGGTGGCGACGCCAGCGGTCTTGGCGAAGAAGCGCCGGATCGAGACGGCGTTGGTGGTGTCGTCGGCGCCCTGGTCGATCACCTTGAGGCGGTCCTCGGGCCCGATGATCGAGGCCGTCACCTGGATGCCGCCGGTGCCCCAGCCGTAAGGCAGCGGCATCTCGCGCCCGGCAAACGGCACCTGATAGCCCGGCACCGCCACCGCCTTGAGGATGGCGCGGCGGATCATGCGCTTGGTCTGCTCGTCGAGATAGGCGAAGTTGTAGCCGGGCGAAGCGAGCGCGCTCATTCCGCCGCCTCCCGCCGTGCCGACCAGTCGCGACGCAGCCGACGCAGCAGCTCGAGCTCGGACTGGAAATCGACGTAATGCGGCAGCTTCAGATGCTGCACGAAGCCCGAGGCTTCGACGTTGTCGGCATGGCTCAGCACGAATTCCTGGTCCTGCGCCGGCGCCAAAACTTCCTCGCCGAGCTCGCGCGCGCGCAGCGCGCGATCGACCAGCGCCATCGCCATGGCCTTGCGCTCGGCGCCGCCGAAGCTCAGCCCATAGCCGCTGGTGAATTGCGGGGGGGCGGCCTCGCTGCCCATGAACTGGTTGACCATCTGGCATTCGCAGACGGCGATCTCGCCGATCTCGACGGCAAAGCCGAGCTCCGGCGGCACGATTTCCACGCTCACATGGCCCTGGCGGATCTCGGCGGCGAAGGGATGGTTGCGGCCATAGCCGCGCTGGGTCGAATAGCCGAGAGCGAGCAGGTATCCCTCATCGCCGCGCGCCAGCGCCTGGAGCCGCACATCGCGCGCGGCGGGATAGGCGAGCGGCGCGCGGGTGAGGTCGCCGGGCGCGTCTTCCGCCGCCGCCTCGCGCTCGATCAGCCCCTCACCGCCCAGGATCTCGGCAACCTGCGGCATCGGCCCCGCCGGCGCCGGCGCCGGCAGGTCGGCCGGCGGGACAGGCGCGGTGCCGGCGGCGAGCGCGAAGTCGAGCAGGCGGTGGGTGTAGTCGAAGGTGGGTCCCAGGATCTGGCCGCCGGGGACATCCTTGAAAGCGGCGGAGATGCGCCGCTCGATGCGCATGCGCGCGGTGTCGATGGGCTCGCTCACCGCCAGCCGCGGCAGCGTGGTGCGATAGGCGCGCAGCAGGAAGATCGCCTCGACCAGATCGCCGCGCGCCTGCTTGATCGCCAGCGCCGCGAGATCGCGGTCATGGAGCGCGCCTTCGGCCATGACGCGGTCGACGGCGAGCGAGAGCTGCTCGCGGATCTGCGCCAGATCCAGCTCCGCTACCGCGGGATCGCCGCGGCGGCGCTCGGCGAGCAGATTGTGCGCCGCGTCGATCGCCGCTTCGCCGCCTTTGACCGCGACATACATCGGCTCAGCCCTCCAGACGCGTGCCGCGCGGCAGCGCCGCGATGCGCTCGCGCGCGGCGAAGACGACGTCGACGCCGAGCGGGAAGCGCGCCCGATTCCAGCGCCACTCGCCGGCAAAGCGCTCGTCGATCCCGGCGACGGCAAGCCGCCGCGTGCCGGCGATGCCCGGCCCGGAGAGAGTCCAGCCTTCGCCTTCCGCCAAGCCCTCCGCCGCCAGGATGAGCGTCGCCGAGCGATCGGGATATTCGGGGGTGCCGGGGCTCAGCAGCGCGAGCGGCGGCCGATGGGGAAGGCTCGCGAGCAGAAAGAGCGCGTCGCTCGGCGCCCGCACGATCGGCGCGCCGGTGTGGAAGCGGAGATAGGAAGCGGCGGCACGCGCGCCGGCGTCGAGCCAGAGCGGCGTGTCGCCGTCGCACAGCGCCAGCGCCACCGCGGCGGCGGCGGGATCGAGCCCCGCGGGCGGCAGGCAACCAGACGACAGCGCCAGCACGCGGCCGGGCTCGGAGAGAGCGGTGAGCAAAGTACGAAAGACGCGCTGCGCCTCGAATACCGGCTGGTCGAAGCCGCGCTCAGCCATCGCCGCGCACCAGCGTGGCGAAATCGACGCGGGTCGCCGCGGCGGCGGCACGGGTCGCCGCGGCGGCGGCGGCGCGCGCCGCCTCGGCCGGGCGCACGAGGCTCACCTCGATCCGCGCGCGGCTCTCGCCGCGCTGCAGCAGCGCGTGGAAGACCGCGGCAAGCTCGGCGCGGCGCGGATGGCGGCCGAGCAGATAGGCGAAGCCCTGCTCGCCGGTGGCGAGCTCCACCGCCGCGCGCGTCAGCGTCGCCTCGCCGAAATTGAAGGCCCGGCCGGCGCCGCCGACGCGGGCGCGCAGCAAGGTCATGCCGATCTCCACCGGCCGCAGCAGCCGGTAGCCCGGCGGCGGCACCAGCTTCGCCCATGCCTCCTCCAACAGGGTCTCGTCGGCGCAAGCCAGGGCGGAGAGCCACCGCTGCTGCTCGGCGGTCGGGGTGTTCATCATCGTTTCATATCGTCTAGTCGTCTAGATGAATTTATGCTAAGAATGCCGGGACCGGCGAGGGCTGTAAAGCACTTTCCGCGCCGTGGAGGAGAAAATGAGCGTGCTCGAGCCCGGCAAGGGCGTGAGCCTGTGGCGGCAGATCGCCGAGCGCCTCGCCGCCGAGGTCTCGGCCGAGGGATTTCCCGGCGGCAGGCTGCCGACCGAGCCGGCGCTGGCGGCGCGCTTCGAGGTGAACCGCCACACCATCCGCCGCGCCGTGGCGGCGCTCGCCGAGCAGGGGCTGGTGCGGGTCGAGCAGGGCCGCGGCACCTTCGTCGCCGATCACATGATCGACTACGTCCTGGGACGGCGCACGCGCTTCAGCGAGAATCTGCAGCGCCAGGGTCGCGCGCCCGGCCATCGCCTGATCTCGTCGACGACGGCGGCGGCAGACGACGCCACCGCGCGCGATCTCGGACTGCGGCGCGGCGCCCGCGTGGTGCAGATCGAGACGCTGAGCGACGCCGACGGCGTGGCGCTGAGCTACGCCGTCCACCACTTCCCGGCGCGGCGCTTTGCCGCGCTGCCGGCGGCCTTCGCCGAGACCAACTCGATCACCGCCGCGCTCGCCCGCTGCGGCGTCACCGACTATACGCGCAAACTGACGCGGCTCCTGGCGCGGCTGCCGAGCGAGCGCGAGGCGCGCCAGCTCAGCCAGCCGGCGGCGCGGCCGGTGCTGCAGGCGGAGGCGATCAACGTCGACCCCGCCGGCGCGCCGATCCAGCGCTCGCTCGTCGTCTTCGCCGGCGACCGCGTGCAGATGGTCGTCGCGGCGGAGGGGTTTCCGGAATAGGCGCGCGAGCGGGACGCAGCGAGATCGCCTCCCCCGCCGAAACACCGGCGGAAAAGACAGGCCTCGGAGGCACGGAGGACAGGGAGAAGCGAAGAACGGCCCATCCAACAAGCATTCTCCCTGTCCTCGTTGATCGGCGTCGCGGCTCAACCTCCATGGCGCGCTCCCGAGGCGGCGGCCTCGGGCGGGAGGGCTCGGCCTCACGCCAGCTTCTCCCGCAGCATGGCCGACAGCCGCTCGGCGATCAGCACGATGACAAAGATGACGATCAACAGCAGCGACACCTCGCGGTATTGGAACAGGTTCATCGCGGTCAGGAGCTGAAAGCCGATGCCGCCGGCGCCGACGAAGCCCAGCACGAGCGACGCGCGGATGTTCTCGTCGAGCCGGTAGAGGCCGATGCCGAGCAGCGCCGGCAGGACCGACGGCACGACGCCGTGAGTGAAGATCTGCAACCGCCGGGCGCCGGTCAGCGCCAGCGCGTCGATCGGCGCCATGTCCATATGCTCGATCGTCTCGGCGAAGAGCCGTCCCAGCATCCCGATCGAGTGCACCGCGAGCGCGAGCCCGCCGGGAAAGGGGCCGAGCCCAACGGCGGTGACGAAGAAGAGCGCCCAGACCAGGTCCGGCACGGCGCGGGTGAAGCCGATGATGCCGCGCGCGGCGTAATAGAGCGGGCGCGAGGGCGTGACATTGGCGGCGGCAAGCACGGCGAGCGGCAGCGCCATCATCACGCCGGCGAGCGTGCCGAAAATGGCGATGTCAACGGTCTCCAGCGCCGGCCACAGCTCCTTGTCAAGCTGGGTGAAATCGGGCGGCATGGCGCGACGCAGGATGTCGGCCATGCCGTGGATGCCGGTCACGAGATCCTGCGGCCGCGCCTGGACCACGATGAGCGACTGGATGACGATCAGCAGCCCCGCCAGCGCCGCGACGATGTGCACGGCATGGCCGAGCGGGCCGGCCCAGCCGCGGGCAGGGCCGACATGGCGCCCCTGCCCGCCGGCCACACGGTCGGTCACGCCGCCTCGCTGAGATAGAGCTGGCGCACCGCCTCGCGCGACAGGTCGGCGCGCGGCAAGTCGAAGGCGACGCTGCCGTCGCGAATGCCGACCACCCGATCGGCATAGGCATAAGCGAGCTCGACCTGATGCAGCACGCAGAGCACGGCGAGATTCTCCTCGGCGGCAAGCCGGCGCAGCAGGCGCATGATGTCCTCCGCCGCTTCGGGATCGAGGCTGGCGACCGGCTCGTCGGCCAGCAGCACGCGCGGCCGCTGCGCCAGCGCGCGGGCGATCGCCACGCGCTGCGCCTGCCCGCCCGACAGCGTGCCGGCGCGCTGCGCGGCGAGAGGCGCCAGGCCCACCTCGTCGAGATGAAGGTGGGCCGCGGCAAGCTCGGCGTTCGGCAATCCGCCGAGCGTCGTCCAGATCCCGCCATGGCGACCAAGCGCGCCGCTGGCGACATTGGCCAGCACGCTGCGCCGGCGCACCAGCGCCGCCTGCTGCGAGATCATCGCCAACTCGAGCCGGGCGCGGCGCAGCCGGTCGCCGGCAAGCCGCGTCAGATCGGTGCCGTTGACCCGAATCGTGCCCGCGCCAGGCACGAGCGCGCGCGCGATGCAGCGCAGCAGCGTCGTCTTGCCGCTGCCGTTGCCGCCGAGCACGATCACCAATTCGCCGGCGGCCACCGCGAGGGAGAAATCGGTGAGCGCCTGCTTGCCGTTGGGATAGCGCAGCGAGAGGCCGCGAACCTCCAGCATCGCCGTCCCCCTGCGCACGGGATGCATCAATTCAGCTTCTCGAGGTCGATGTTGAGCGTCTTGACGAGGTCGCGGATGCCGTCATAGGCGGCGTCGGACTGCGCCACCATCTTGATGCCGCGCGCGCCCATGGCCTTGCGGTCGGCCTCGGACAGGACGGAGAGGTCGACGGCCAGCAGCGTCGCGGCGAAACGCGCCTTGAAGGCCGGCAGGAGGTCGCCGCGCACGGTGATCGGATCGAGCGGGATCGGATCCGACTTCCACAGGAAGATCAGGTCGCCATCCTTGTAATGGCCGCGCTGCGTGGCCGATTCGAGCTGTAGGCTGTTGAACTCGCCGGCATCGACCTTGTGGTTGTAGAGCGCCTCGAAGGAAGAGGCGTGGCTGCCGGCATAGATGGCGCGGATGTCCTTGTCGGGATCGAGACCGGCCTTGCGCAGCCCATAGGCGGGGAAGAGATGCCCCGAGGTCGAAACGGGATCGGAGAAGGCAAAGGAATGGCCGCGAATATCGGCCACGGTCTTGATGCCCGAGCCGGGCCAGGTGACGAGGCTCGCCCAGTAATTGTCGGGCGTGCCATCGGCCGCGGCATAGGTCGCCACCGCCTCCGCCTTGGCCACCTGATGCGCCAGCACATAGCCGAGCGGCCCGAATTCGCCGGCTTCGAGCTTGCCGTTGCGCATCGCCTCGATCTCGGCGTTGTAGCTGGTGGTGACGAAGATCTGCACATCGCAACCGAGCTTCTCGCCGATCAATTGGCCGAGATGTTGATAGATCGGCACCAGCTTCTGCGCGGTATCGTAGGGTTCGACGCCGAAACGCACCGTGCCGTTGTTGGGACAATCGGCGGCGGCCACCGCAGCCGGGGCGCCAGCCAAAAGCGCCGCCATCGCGGCAGCCGTCGCGCCGCCGCACAGCCGATGCCGTTTCATCGCGCTCTCCCCCCGCTGTTCCAAGAGCGATGCCGTCGATTGCCGCTGCTCGCACGCAGCCCGCGTGCGCGTAAAGAGTCTTACACGCTTCCTGTGACAGATTTATTTCCCCGAGCGACAAATCATCGAGAGGTCTAGACGACTCGCGGCCTGCTTGCCGCCGCCGCGGAGATCGTTAAGCTCGCCTCTCTCCGCCGCGACGGCATGTCTTCGACAGGCTCCTGGCATCCATGATCACCGCGCCCCGAAGCGACAGCGCCGCGCGCTATGCGATCTATTGGGCGCCGCCCGGCGATTGCACGCTATCGCATTTGGGCGCGGCGTGGCTCGGCCGCGACGCGGCGACGGACCGGCGACTCGACCGGCCGGCGATCGACGGCTTCAGCGAGGAAGCGCTCGCGGCGATCACCGCGGAGCCGCGGCGCTACGGCCTGCATGCGACGCTGAAGCCGCCCTTCCGCCTCGCCCAAGGACGAAGCGCGGCCGAACTCGAAGCGGCGCTGGCGCGCTTTGCCGCGCAGCGATCGCCCGTGGCGCTGCCGGCGCTGCGGCTGAAGCGGATCGGCAGGTTCATCGCCCTCGCCCCTCGCGCGCGCGAGGCCGCGATCGACGCGCTTGCCGCCGCCGCGGTCGAAGCCTTCGACGGCTTCCGCGCGCCGGCCGACGCGGCGGAGCTGGCGCGCCGCCGCGCCGCGCGGCTGACGCCGGCGCAGCAGGCGAACGTCGCGCGCTGGGGCTATCCCTATGTGATGGAGGAGTTCCGCTTCCACGTCACCTTGACCGGGCCGCTGGACGACGCCGTGGCGGCGCGGCTGGAGCCGCCGCTTGCCGCGCTCTTCGCCCCGGCGATCGCGGCGCCGCCCGCGATCGCGGAGATCGCGCTCTTTATCGAGCCGGAGCCCGGCGCGCCTTTTCTGCTGGCGCGGCGCTTTGCGCTCGGGCCGGAGGAGCGATAGCGCTTGTGCCTAAGACGAGCGGCTTCGCGGTTGCTTGCGCAAGCGCTGGCGCCGATGCGGACAGTGCTTGTGCTTGAGACGAGCGGCTCTCGCGGTTGCTTGCGCAACCGCTGACGCCGCAGCGGACAGTGCTCGTGCTTGAGACGAGCGGCTTTCGCGGTTGCTTACGCAACCGCTGACGCCGCAGCGGACAAAACGCCCTGCGGGCGTTTTGCTTAGGGCTCTCGCGGTTGCTTGCGCAAGCGCTGACGTCGACGCGGATAGTGCTTGTACTTGAGACGAGCGGCTCTCGCGGTTGCTTACGCAACCGCTGACGCCGCCGCGGACAAAACGCCCTGCGGGCGTTTTGCCTAGGGCTCTCGCGGTTGCTTACGCAACCGCTGGCGCCGCCGCGGACAAAACGCCCTGCGGGCGTTTTGCCTAGGGCTCAACCCAGACGTCGCTTTGCTTGATGCGGTCGATGAGAGCCTGCGGATCGAATTTGCGATAGCCGGCGGGAATCGCGAAGAGGTCCGGCGGCTGCGGGCCTTCCTCGATGTTCTCCAGCGCGACGACCGCGCCGTCCTCGGTCTCAAGCCGCACCGCAAAACGCAAAGTGGGCGCGATCCAGGCTTCGTGCAAGCGCCGCCGAGGCGAGAGCGCCCGGTATTTCACTGTCTCGCGGCCGTCGACACTCTCGCCGCCGAGCCGGTCGCAGCGCCAGCGCTCGCCCGGGGCGGTCGCGCCGGCGCGCTCGGCCATCGCCTGCCATTGCCCGCAGGGATCGTCGGGATCGAGCGGCACCAGGAGCCGGGTGAGCCGGGTCGATTGCCGCGCCTCCATGAAGACCCGCCGCGCCGGCCGGACGAACCAGGCGGATCCGGCATCGCCGTCGACGAGGAAGAAACCATCGGGAAAATCCGGCGTCTCGATGCGCACTTTGCCGTTCGCGACGTAGAGCCTCCCCTTGGCGCCGGCGGCGGTCGCGACGAAATCGGCGGAGAATTGCTGCGCCGAGGCCGAGCCGCCGGCAAGCGCCAAGGCGCCGAGAACGCCCAGCGCGAACACAGGAGCGATCATCGAGTCCTTCATCTTCGCGTTCCGGCCTGCCGAAAAAAAGCGGCGCCGGCCGGGCCCACGAGCCCGGCCGGCGCCGGTCTCACCTTACTCGGATCGTCGGCACAGTCATTCCAGATAGGGCTGGTTGTTGAAGGAGGCGAAGTCGAAGGCGTCGAAGAGGTCGGAGAGCGCCGGCATGTTGGCGGGAACATAGGGATCGCCCGGCCTCGGCTTCGGGTTCGGCAGATTGTCGCGGCTGCGATCGGTGAGCGGCGAGAGGTGCCAGTTGCGCTCGATGAATTTCAGCAGCGACACGTGATCGCCATAGCTGTGATGGACCTTCCCGCCGGTCGTATAGGGCGAGAGAATCAGCAGCGGGATGCGCGGCCCGTCGCCGAAGAAGTCGAACGGCTGGATGAAGCCCGAATCCCAGTAGCCGCCGGCCTCGTCCCAGGTGATGAACACCGCCGTCTGCGCCTTGAGCCGCGGATTGGCCTCGAGCGCGTCGAGGATGTTCTGCACGTAGCCCTCGAAGAGATCGATCTTGGAGCTCTGCGGGTGGCCGTCGAGCAAGCCGTCCGGCTTGCCGACGGAGACCGCCGGCAGGGTATCGTTCTTGATGTCGGCGATGAGGTCGGTGGTGTCCTTGAGATGGGCGGTGCGGATCGCGGCATTGCTCATGATCGAGGTCGCGTACTGGAAGGGATTGCAGATCTGGCAATAGGCCGTGCCGAGCGCATGCGCGGGATCGGCGAGCGCCGCCGCGGCGAGGTTCGGATTCGCCGGGTTCGCCGCGACCGCCTCGTTCGAGAGGATCACGGCGTCGTTGAACGATCCGCCGAAATAGGCCCAGGAGATGTTCTTGGCGAGAAGCGCGTCGCCGATCGTCTTCACCGGCGAAGGCGGCAGCGCTCCCTGCACCGCCGGGACCACCGTGCCGTTCGGCAGGAAGCCCGGATTGGTGTTGTCGAGCATGTAGTAGTGATCTTCGGCGCAGTTCGGCTCGGCGCCGTAAGGCAGGCTTTCGATGTAGCTCACGATCGGAAGGACGCCGGGCTGGGTGACGTCCGAGCAGTTGCTGAAGTTGTTGTCGGCAATGTACTGGTTGATCGTGCCGCCCTTCGGATTCGGATTGGCGATGTTGGAGGGCGGCGTGGCGGGATTGCCGTTGCCGTCGCTCCAGAAGCCGGCGTCGCCGGTGCCGAACATGAAGTGGTTGGCGCCGGTGCCGCCTTGGAAGGATTGATGGAAATTGTCGCTCAAGGTGAAGCGGTCCGCCAGCGTCTTCAGCAGCGAAGCCTCCTCCTCTTCCGCATTATAGAAGCCCATCTCGTTGCCTTCGCTCTTGTTCGTCGCCGAGTAGGTCGCCATGACGAAGGGGAAGAGGTCGTTGAGGCAGCCGGTGGGATTGGCCCTGGTCGCGTTGGCGAGACTGCAATCCGATTGCTGCCAGGCCTGGTAGAAACGATGGGTCATGTCGCCGGTGTAGTCGTCATCGGTGATTTTGGGACCGAGCAGCATGAAAGGCCCGGCAGGCAGCGTGCCGGCGCCGGGAACGCGGGTGTCCAGCACGCCCGTCGGCAGCCCGGTGGCGCCGGTGGTCAGCAGCACGTCCTCCGCCGGCTCGATATCCGGCTCGAGCGCCGCCTCGGCAATGGTGGGAAACGGCGGCGTGCCGGTGCTTTGAAACTCCGGCGCGCCGTTGGTGTTCGGCTGAGGCATCAGATTGGTCGTGGTGTTGTACGGCGTCTTCGCGCCGCCCGGAGCGCCGATGTAGTAAAGCCCCTGCGGCGTCACGGCGTATTGCTGCGCCAAGGCGAAGTTCGGCCCGGGCGTGCCGTCCTCGTTGACGATCCCCTTGGACAGTATGTTCGAGATCGTCTGCCCCCCGCCCTTCGGCTTGTAGACGCCGAAGGTGTGGTCGAGTCCGCGATTCTCGCCGATCAGGATGATGACGTGCTTGATCGGCGTTTCCGTCACCGCGCTGTTGTCGCCGCCGGCGCCGTGGCCGGCGGCGACGTAGCCGAGAGCGGACAAGGCGGTCACCGACGCGCAGATGGCGGCCTTCAGCCGCCGTCTTCTCCGATTGAGAAGGTTCGGTCGCATTTTTCCTCCAAAGCGAAAGCGTGGAAATCCCAGAAGAACGCGGCGAACCGTATCAACCGACGGTGACGCTGGCGTGATGGCGACGTTTCACTTTCGCGCCTGCCCACAGGGACTCGGCGCCGCCGCTCAGCGCGACGGTTTTTCCGCGGCCTGCAGCATCTGGCGCAGCGTGCCGTAATGGGCGTCGTGGATGGCGGGATTGAACAGCGACCACGGCTCCGCCGCGTGGAGCAGCTTCGGCACCGCGGCGGCCATCAATTTGCGGTAGTTCGCATACTCGGCGGCAGCGGCGTCGAATTGTCCGGCGGCGGCCGCGGCGTCGACGCGGCGTAGAATCAGCACGAGCTCCTTGAGCGCGGCGCGCGCCAGCGCGCGCTCCTCCTCGCCGCCGGTGACGGTGGTGTCCCTGCGGTCGGGGAACGCCTCGGTGAGCTCGCGCAGGTCGCCGCCGACGGTTTCCACCGCCAAGTCGACGACCGCGGCGTCGCCCGCGGCGATCGCCGTGTCCAGCACGCTGGCGAAATCGTTGAGCTCCCGGAGGCGGGCGTTGACGCCGTCGCGCTCATAGGGCCGGACGCCGTCGCCGACGGCGGCGAGATAGGCGGCGAGATCCTGGCGATCGCGCGGCGCGAGGCCGAGATCGAAGACGCGATCGAAATGCGCCACCACCTGCGCGTAGCCGTCGTAGCGCCCATCGTGAAAATAGGGCGCGTTGAAATCGGCGTTGAGCAGGGTCGGCGTCTTGTAGAGGCCGCCGGAGCCGACGTCGTGCTGGCGATGGTCGACGAAGGCCGCGGAGGGCACGTGACAGGCGGCGCAACTCAGGCCGGGGTCGTGCGGAAACGGCTTCGAGAACAACGCCTCGCCGCGCCGCTCGGCCTCGCCGGCGCCGGCGGCGAGCCTGCCGCCCGGCGCCAGGCGCGGATTGGGCAGGAAGTCGATGTCCTGGATATAGGCGACCAGCGCGTCGAGGATGGCGGGCGCGGGCTCGGGACCGGCGAACTCGCCGACGATGACGTTGCGCACGAAGTCGCGCAACGACGCGGTGCGCCCGTCATGGCCGTAGGGCGCGAGCAGGCGCGCGCCGCGCAGGCTGGGCGGCGTGACGGGATCGAGCACGCCGTTATCGGCCCGGGGGTTGAACAGCGCGCCGGTGGTATCGAAATTGCCGGGGCGCGTCGACAGGCCCGGTATATAGAGTCGCTCGTTGCCGGCGCCGTTGTTGTGGCAGGTGTTGCAGCTCATGCCGGCGCGGCGCGCGACGTCGCCAAGAAGCGACGGCGCATTGAACGCCATGTCGCCGAGCCGCACGAGATAGGATTTGACGCCGCCCGCGGCCTCCGAGCGGAAGATCTCGCGCGGCTGATCGAGCGCGTCCTCGTCAAGCTCCGTGCCGGCGGGGAGCACCGTCTGACGGCCATGCACGGGAAAGGACGCGGCCATCGGCGCCGAGGCCAGGAGCACCAGCCAGGCGGCGGCCGCGGCGGCGACCGGCCGCGGCGGGAGCCGCCCGGTCATCGCGCCCCCTTCGGCCCGATCACTCGACGATCTCCTCCAGCGTCGGGCTGCGCAGGCCCAGCGCCGGCGCGGCCGTCTGGAGGGCCAACACCAGCTCCTCGCTCGCCGCCCGCAGCTTGTCGGGCTCGAGGCGCGTCAGATCGGGAACCTCGACCAGCGCCTTCAGACGGTCGATCTTCGCCTGCACGAGAGCCGCGAGCGGCGCGTCGCGCTCGAGCAGCGTCGGCGCGAAGATGATCGCGAAAGCCCGATCGATCCCCTCGACGTTGTTGCACATGTCGTCCAGCGATGTGCCGCTGAAGCGCGACTCGCCGCCATCCGCCTTGCTTTCGCCGACTTCATAGGCAAGTCGCGCGGTGCCGTTGAGCAAGCGCTGGGGCAACAGCGCGATGAGGTGCACCTTTATCGACAAGTCCTCGAGGTGAAAGATCAGCGCGTCGGTCTGGTCGCGAACGTCGGTGGCATTGGCGCCGAAAAGCCGCGCCTCGATCGCGTGAAAGCCCATGAGCGCGTTCGGCCAGGCGTCGATCTCGCGGTCGAGATCGGGAACGAAGGCGCTGGTGAACACTTCCGCGCGCTCCCAGCCGATGCGCGCGTCGATCCACGCCTTTTTCGCCCCGGCGACATCGGCGGCGGCGATGCGATCGCTAAGCTTGCGTGCACCGGCAAGCGAGCGGTCGACGTTCTCAATCATGTAGGGGCGGTAGCGTTCGGCCGCCGCTTCGAGGGTTTCGGCGCGCGCCGGCGCGACGCCGGCCGCTGCCAACAGGGCGGCAAGGAAAGCAGCGATGGAAGCCGCACCGATGCGGACAAGCCGCGGCGGCACTGCGATGTGCGACATGGCCCCCCTCGATCGACGGTTCGACGCGCGAGACGACGGCGACGCGGCCGATCGCGGCGATTTAATCCCGCGAGTTTTGCTCTTTTATGACAGCGGCGAGGGATAATCGCTTCGACTTCGAACTTGCACATTTCCGACAAAAAGCCGTAACCCGCGCTCCCTAGATTGGCTGCGCACGCACCATTCGGAAAATCTTCCGATCGCAAAGGTGGAGTGCCGTGAGCGCGAAAGTCCGCGCCGATTGGCGGCAAGTCAGGACACGCGCTCCACCGCATGGGGCGAGGCAGAACGCACATCAGCCATAATTGTGGGGGTAAAGACAATGAAACGCAGGGACAGCCGAAGCTGGAGCGGGAAGCTCGCAGCGCTCGTGGCAAGCACGATCCTCAGCAGCGCCGTGGCGGTGCCAAGCATCGCCGCCGATCCGCCGACCGCGACGCCGATCAAGCATCTGGTGATCATCTTCTTCGAGAACATCAGCTTCGATCACTACTTCGCCACGTATCCCGTCGCCACCAATCCCTCGGGCGAACCGGCCTTCGTCGCGCGCCCCGACACGCCGTCGGTGAACAACCTCAGCTCGACCGGGCTGCTGACCAGCAATCCGAACCTCAAGCTGCCCAGCCGGCGCGACCGCAGCGAAGCCTACACCTGCGACATGGACCACGACTACACCGACGAGCAGAAGGCGTTCGACGGCGGCCTCATGGACAAGTTCGTCCAGGCCACCAGCGACACCGGTCTCGGCTGCCTCGCCGACGGCTCGACCGTGATGGCCTATTTCGACGGGAACACCGTCACCGCCTACTGGAACTACGCCCAGCGCTTTTCCATGAACGACAACTCCTTCGGCTCCATGTTCGGGCCCTCGACGGTCGGCGCCATCAATCTGGTCTCGGGGCAGACCGGCAACGCGGCGATCGCGCTGACCTTCGCCAAAGGCCTTGTCGCGACACAGACGCCGTCCGTCACCATCACCAGCGACACCGATCCCGCGCTCGATGATTGCGGCGCCGATCTGGGCGGCACCAAGACCGGCGAGGGAACCGCCGAGATGATCGCCGGCAAGAACGTCGGCGATCTCTTGAACGAGAAAGGCGTCACCTGGGGCTGGTTCCAAGGCGGCTTCGCGCCGACCTCGCCCGCCGTGCTCAACTCCGACGGCTCGACGAAGACGCCGGCCGTCTGCGGCTCCGCCCATCTGGCGCATGAATTCACGCCGCCGGGGGCAACGACGCCGCTCTTCGTCGTGCCGGAACCGAACACCGCCAATGGCGGCACGAGCACGACCAACATCCACACCTCGACCCCCGATTACGTGCCGCACCACGAACCCTTCCAATACTATCCCTCGACGCGCAACCCGCACCATCTGCGGCCGTCGCCGGATGTCCCGGCGGAGATCGGCAAGAGCGATCAGGCGAATCACCAATACGACATCAGCGACTTCTTCAACGCGCTGACCCACGGCAACCTGCCGGCGGTGTCCTATCTGAAGCCGCCGAAATACGAGAACGCGCATCCCGGCAATTCCGATCCGTTGACGGAACAGGTTTTCGTCGTGAGCGTGCTCAACGCCCTGCAAGCCTCGCCGTTCTGGGGCGACACCGCCGTGATCGTCAATTACGACGATTCCGACGGCTGGTACGACCACGCCGCCGGCCCGATCGTCAACCATTCGGCGAATCTGAACATAACCTCGCCGTCCAACCCGAATGTCGGCGGCAACAACAACGTCGCCGACGCCAATGATTCGCTGATACCCGTCCTGCCGCTCTCGACCTCGACGACCCCCGCAAGTCCCGGCAAGATCACGACCTCGGGCTCCTGCGGGCCGGCGCCGACGGGCGCTCCTCCGGGCGCCGGGCGTTGCGGCTACGGCCCACGCCTGCCGTTCATGGTGCTGTCGCCCTGGGCGAAGCAGAACTTCGTCGACCACACCGTGACCGACCAGACCTCGAGCCTGCGCTTCATCGAGGTCAACTGGAATCTCGGCTTCATCGACGGCTCGACCCTGCCGGCGGGCGCGCCTTTGGGCTCGTTCTCCTTCGACCAGTTCGCGGGATCGATCATAAACATGTTCGACTTCGACGAACCGCCGAACCTGGTGCCGCTGTTCCTCAACATCGTCACCGGCGAGCCATGAGGCGGCGGCGCGGGCCCGTCGGCCCCATCCCCGCCGCATAACGGCGCGGCGGATCCCCGCCAACGCGAAACCCGCTGCCGGCCCGTCCGGCAGCGGGCGTTTCGCGAGGCCGGCACCGAGCGACGGTCGATGCTCCGTTGCCGGCTTTCGCCCGAAATTCATGACGGTATCATGTCATCCGTGCAAATTTGATGAGAAAAATGCGTTGTTCTCTCCGCAGACGCCCGCCATCGTCGCCGCTCGGCGTGCCGATCTCCGCCGAAATTCCCGCCGCCTGCCGCCAGCCCTGCCGCCCATGACAGCGCCTCCCGCCGCTTCCCCGGCCCTTCGGCAGCATCGTCGCTTCGGCCTTGCCGCGGCCGTCCCGTGGCTCGCGATCGCGGCGACGGGGCTCGTCGCCGCCTGCGCCGCGCCCAAGCCCAACGAGTCCGCCGCCAAGCCCGAGACGGCGGCGGAAGTCGCGACGCGCGCGCACAGCGCGGCGGCGACGGCGCTGAGCGTGACGGCGGAGGCGGCGCCGGCGCAGCGGCCGGCGCCGCTGATCGTCTCGGGCACCGGCGAGATGGTCGCGGCGAGCGACGAGCCGCCGCCCGAGGCCGCCGCGGCCGGCGACATCACGCTCAACTTCGTCGACACCGACGTGCGCGAAGTGCTGCGCGCGGTTCTGGGCGGCGTGCTGCATCTCAACTACGCCGTCGATTCCAAGGCGCAGGCGACGATCACCCTCCAAACCAGCCGGCCGCTGCAGCACGACCAGGTGCTGCCGATGCTGCAGGCGGCGCTGCGCAGCAGCGGCCTCGCCCTGGTCGAGACCGCCGGCGTCTATCGCGTCGTCCCGCTCGAGGACGCCACGCGCAGCGGCGCGGCCGCGATCGTCGTCGGCCAGGGCGCGCCGCGCCAGCGCGCCGAAAACCCCAGCTACAACGTCCAGATCTTCCCGCTGAAATACGTCGCCGCCGCCGACATGCGCCAGACGATCGAGCCGCTGCTGCCCAAAGGCGCGGTCATGGAAGTGGACACGGTGCGCAACCTGATCATCCTGTCGGGCAGCGGGCAGGACCTCTCCACCGCGATCGAGCTGTTGCGCAGCTTCGACGTGGACTGGCTCAAGGGCATGTCCTTCGGCATCTTCCCGCTGCAGGTCAGCTCGCCGCGCGCGGTGGCCGGGGAGCTCAACACCATCTTCGGCACCGGCGGCAGCGTGCCGCTGGCCGGCGTGCTGCGCTTTGCGCCGCTCGAGCGCATGAACGCGATCCTCGCGGTGTCGCCGCAGCGCGCCTATCTCGAGGAGGCGCGCGCCTGGGTCGAGCGGATCGACCAGGGCAGCGCGGAGAACACGCCGCGCCTTTTCGAATATCACGTGCAGAACAGCCGCGCCATCGATCTGGCAAAGGTGCTTTCGCAGCTCTTCGCCTCGGGCGAGGTGCAGACCGTCGAGGCGCAGAGCGCGCCGGACAAGGCCTTCACCGAAGCGGCGCGGGCGGGCTCGGCCATGCTCAACAATGCCCAGCCGGGCGGCTCATCGATGCCGGGCCTGCCGGCCTCGCCGCTCGCCCCCGGCACCGGACCCGGCATCGGCGCCGCCCCGTCCTCGCCCGCGCCCGGCGCGCCCGCGCCGAGCACGCCGCCCGCGCCGGGCGCCGGCGGCGCCGGCCAGCCGCGGCCGGAATCCCCGGGCCTCTCCTCGGCGCTCGGCGGCGCCTTCGGCGCCGAGCATGGCGGCGAGGAGTTCCAACTGCCGCATGTGCGCATCGTCGCCGACGAGAAGAACAACACCCTGGTGATCTTCGCCCGGCCGCGCGACTACCGCATGATCGAGGACACGCTGAAGCGCCTCGACGTCGTGCCGCTGCAGGTGCTGATCGAAGCGACGATCGCCGAGGTGACGCTCAACGACAATCTGCAATACGGGCTGCAATGGTTCTTCAGCCAAGCCTCGAACAGCATTCAGCTCCTCAACAACACCAACAGCGCCGGCGGCACCGCGAGCGGGCTCGCCTCCGATCTCCTGCCGCAATTCGCCGGGCTTTCCGGCTTCAACTACATCGTCGGCGGCGGCAAGGCGAAGGCGGTGCTGAGCGCGCTGTCGCAGCTCACCAACGTCAACGTGGTCTCCTCGCCGCAGCTCCTGGTGCTCGATCATCGCGTCGCGACGCTGCAGGTCGGCGACGAGGTGCCGGTGCCGACGGCGCAGATCCAGAGCACGATCACCAGCGGCGCGCCGCTGGTCAACACGATCCAATACCTCAACACCGGCGTCATCCTCAGCGTCTCGCCGCGCGTCAACGTCAACGGCGTCATCACCCTCGACATCTCGCAGGAGGTCAGCAACGTCTCGACCACCGCGGCGACCTCGGCGCTCAACGCGCCGACGATCAGCCAGCGCCGCGTCGAAACCTCGGTGACCGTGCTCAACGGCGAGACGGTGGCGCTGGGCGGGCTCATCACCGAGACGCGCACGGTGGGCAACAGCGGCGTGCCGGTGCTGATGGACGTGCCGGTGGTGGGCAGCCTGTTCGGCACCAAGCAGAACAACAAGGAGCGCACCGAGCTGCTGATCCTGCTGTCGCCGCGCGTCGTGCACGACGCCGCCGAGGCGCGGGCCGTCACCGACGAGCTGCGCAGCCGGCTTCACACCATCGCGCCTTCGATCGGACAGGCGCCGTCGCAATGACGGCGCGGCCGCCTCGCGAGCGCGGCTTCGCGCTGCTGCTCGTCATCTGGGTGCTGGCGATCCTCGCCGTGGTGGCCGCCGGCTTCGCCGCCGGCACGCGCAGCGAGACGCGGCTCGCGCGCAATCTTCTCGAAGCGGCCGAGGCGCGCGCCTTGGCCGAAGCCGGCGTCGCCCGCGCCACGGCGTCGCTGCTCGAAGTCGACCCGCGGGCGCGCTGGTCGGCCGAGGGCACGCCGCGGCGGATGAGCTTCGACGGCGGCGACATCCAGGTGCGGATCGAGGACGAGGACGGCAAGATCGATCTCAATCTGGCGCCGACGGAGCTGCTGTCGGGGCTGTGCGCGGAGCTCGCCCTCTCCGACGACGCCTGCGCCGGGCTGGCGGCGGGCGTCGCCGCCCGCCGCCGCGCCGCCGCCGCGGCCGCGGCCGCGCCGAGGGGCGCGCCCGTGCCGCGCTTCGGCGCGCCGGCGGCGACGCCGGACCGCCAGGACGCGGCCTTCACCACGATCGAGGAGCTGCGCCAGCTACCGGCGCTCGATGCCGCAAGCTTCGCGCGGCTCAGACCCTTCGTCACGGTCTATGCGCAAAGCGAGCGCATCGATCCCGCGGTGGCGCCGCGCGAGGTGCTGCTCGCCCTTCCCGGCGTCGATCCCGGCGAGGTCGAGCGGCTGCTGGCCGCGCGGGCGGCCGCGGCGCAGACGCTTGCCCCCTTGCCGCCGCTCACCGGCGCCGAGGCCTATGTGGCGCCGGGCCAGCTTCATGCCGCGACGATCATCGCCGCGGCGCGCAGCGCGGCCGGCGCCTCCTTCACGCAGCGCAGCGTCATCGCGCTCACCGGCCAGCCGCTGACGCCGGTGCAAGTGCTGGAATGGCGCCAGGAGATCGAGGGGGCGGCGGAATGAAGGAAGCGCGGCGGCGGCTCCCCCCGAAGCGTTCCCTCCCGCATGGTCCCAACCGCAATCGCCGACGCCATCCTCGAGAAAGGACCGCCGGACTTTCTTGGGATATCGCCGGGAGAGGACGCTAAAGGGCAAGACACGCCGCGCCAATCGCGATTGCCCCGCATGCCGCAAATCGACCCGCCGTCAGCCGTTCGTGGAGAAAGACGCCGCCGATCACGGCGGCAAAGAGCACGCTGGTTTCCCTCAACGCCGAAACCACCGCCATCGGGGCGTACTGCATGGCGGAAATCACAATGCCATACGCCAGATACGAAACGACACCGCCGGCCAAAGCGATCGCGGTTTGTGCAAGACCATAAGCAGGAGGCCGCCCGCGCATGACGAAGAAAAGCGGGAACGACACCAAACTCCACAGAAGAAACATGGCGGAGGTATGGGCTATTCCGTCGCCGGCAAGGCGCACTCCCATGCCGTCGATGACGGTATACGCGCCGATCAGGCTTCCCGTGAGCAAAGCCGGGCCAAACGTCTCGGTCCGAACGCTGCTATTCCTGACGCCAAGAGCCATTATCCCGCCGGAAACCAACAGGATTCCAACAATCGAAATCAGCGCAAGGCGCTCGCTCGCGGCCATGGAAGCCCCCAGCCTTCAAGCCGGCGAGCACGGGAAGTTCGGGTTAGAGCCCCTCGGCTCTCAGAATTCGAAGAAAGCCGATTTCGGGCTATGGCCCGAAATAGGTACGCTCGGCGGCGGACAGCTCGTCGTATCGCAGCAGTTGAAAGATATCTTCGAGCGAGGCGACGCCGCTCTCTATGGAAGCGATGCTTTCTTCGTCGTGAATCCTCCTGCAGAGCGCCGCCATGGCGGCAACCGCCGCCCGCATCGAATGGTTGGCCCAGATCACCGTGGAAATCCCGGCTTCGCGATAAACGGAGGTGGGCGTCTTGTAATATTTGGTCGGAACGATGACGACGGGCGCCACGTTGCCCCACAGCCGCGCGAAGTCGACGATCTCGTCCGCGACCGATTTTCGTGAATGAATCAAGATCGCGTCGGCGCCGGCGCCGACATAGGCGTGAGCCCTGTCCAGGGCCTCCGCCATGTCGTACCCCGCGATCAGCGCCTCGAGGCGGGCCACCAGAACGAAGTCGCGATCCGGGATTGCGTCCTTCACCGCCCGCAACCGACCGCAGAATTCGCGAACCTCGGCCAGCGGGTGACGATTTCCGACGAACGAATTCATCTTAGGAAACTGCTTGTCCTCGAGGCAGACGCCGGCCGCGCCGCGCTGCCAGAGCTTGTACGCGGCAATTCGCGCGTTGTTGAAGTTTCCGAAGCCGCTGTCTCCGTCGACCAAAATGGGTATCGAGGCGTTGTCGGCCATGCGCTCGACGGTATCCACGACCTGGGTCCACGACGCTTCATTCGCATCGCGATAGCCGAGCGTCGACGAGATCGAAAGCCCGGATGCCCAAATGCCCTTGAAGCCGGTGCGTTCGGCAATTGCCGCGGACAGCGCGTCGTGCGCCTCGATGAGAAACGACAGCTCCGGCGAGCGGACGAGCTGGCTGAGCCGGCGCGTTTTTGTGTCCGCGTGGACGGTTTGCATGCCGCGTTCCAGTTGAATCAGGCCCATGACACGGTTTCCAGCGTGAAAATTTTAACAATCAAAAAGTGTTCCATTATCAGCCATTCAACGTCAAGGAAAATTGTGACCGTTCGATGACGTTTTTCGCATGCTCGGCGTGCAGTTTTTCAACATGATGGAGGTGTCGTTCCGCGCCCGCGCGCGTGAGGAAGCGAGCGCGCGCTCCGCCGCGCCGGAGAGCGTCAACACCAGCCGGAGCCGCCGCGCTTTCCATCAAAAAATCGAACCATGCGGTCCCGGCGAAGGGTTGCCCCTGATGGGTGAGTGCTGATGCCGGCGATGCACGTCACCTTTCTCATCGCTCTTGCGGACGAAGAGAGCAGCGGCAAAGCGGTCGCCCGCTCTCGCCGCTCGTGCGCGCAGGGAGATTCCCTCCGCTCGCGCTTCCCGCTGAACGAAACCGGCCCCGGGATCCCGAGAGATGAAAGCCGGCGTACCGTTGCGCGCTGCTGAGCAGGGGCCGTCGCTCATGAAAGGGGAGGCTCATAAGCGATCGCCGCCATCGAGCGTTGCGGCGTGCCAGCCGTCGGAGCAGCTCTGCGCCTCGCCGGCAGTCGACCGACTCAGGGACAACCGCCGCCGAAACCCGGGGTCGCGTCCATCAAAAAGCATAGGTGCGGCCCGCGTCCGGCGGTCCGCTCTCGTTCCAAGAGAGAAGGGTCTCGGATTTGCGGCAATCGGCGGGAGAGCTGATAATGCTCGACGCTCCCCCGTGCTCGGAAACGCCGGGGTCAATGACCGCCACGAGCGATGGACTGCGCTGTCGGCCGCGAAAATCCCATGACGAGCCTGTAGAAAAGCCGCCTGCCGGCAGCGTCTTTTCGCATTGCGGTCGCGGCTCGCGCGGGGATGAGTCCTCGCCCGTCGTCGTCGAGCCCGTTCTTTCGCCTGCCGCGCGTGCCGGAACCCTAACCGCGCGGCTTCGGCAGATGCGGCGCGCCGGGGATGGCGGTGGCGGGGAGGTCTTTCAGCTTGAGCTCATATTCCGTGGCGCCGTGCTGCAAGACGACGCGATCGGGCAGGATCGACTGCAAGGTCCAGCCTTCGACCGTCTGACCTTCGGCAAGGCGCGCCATCTCGCCGGGATGGCCGTGCTCCACCAGCGCAACCCTGCCTGCTCCGGAAATGATGACCCCCACCAGCACGAAGCTGTTCGACCGGCCCAGCAGATCCTGCCCGGCCGCTTCCGGCGGCCGCCGGCGCGCGGGCGAGAAGAGCGGCCGCTCCACCACTTCGCCATAGCTCGCCAGCGGCGGCAGGTCGAAAGCGGCGGGAAGCGGCGGCAACGGGCGCGGCGGCGCAGCGGCAAGCGGTGGCGGCGCCCCTTCGCCGGCTTCGCCGCCGAGCTCGACCGCGACGATCGCGGCCAGAGCGCAGCACAACCCGGCCAGCAGCAGCGCCGCGCCGCGCCGGCCGGCCAGCGAGACCGCGATCGCCGCGCGCGCCTGCCTGAGCCTCGCGATCGAGACCGGCGCGCGCGACATCACCGCGCCGCCGCCTGCGGATCGCCCGAAGCCACGGATTGCCGCTCCGCAGCCTTGCCGCCGCGCATATAGCCATAGACGTCGAGCCGGACATCGAGCGGCGGATCCTGGGCGGTCTCGCGGTGCCGGTCGGCGCCGATATGGGCGCGCATGTCGAGATTGTCGAGAAACAGCAGCGGCGACGCCGTCTCGACGCCGTAGAGCACGCTCTGCGCCGCCTCGGTGTCGAGCATCATCTGCACGCGGATGGTGATCCGGCGGTATTTCCCCTCCTCCTGCACCGGCAGCACCTGGGTGCTCTTGAGCTCGCCGCGGGCGGCCTCCACCAGCGCCTTGATCCGGTTCTGGATCTGCGCCGCGATCAGCGCGTCATTCGTCCCTTCGAGAAAACCCACCGATGCCGCCTGGCGCTGGCGCAGCGTCGCGAGCTCGGCACGCCGCTGCGGCAGCTCTGCGGCAACGCGCCGGAACCGCGCAATGGCGGCTTGGCGATCGGCGATCGCCTCGCTCGTCGTCCGGTAATCGTCAAGCAGAGGCTCTAGCGCGCCGAGATAGACCAGGCCGATCGCGCCGAGCAGGATCAGCACGGCCAGAGGCCGGCTCGCGGCCGGCGGCAGCGACCTCACGGCTTGGCCTCCCGCAGCAGCCGCGCCGCGATGTTGAACTGCTCGCGCTGGGTCCTCTGGTCCTGGGTGACCGGCGAGCGGAAAGCGGCGTTGCCGAAGCGCGCGGACTGGTCGACCAGGGCGAGCACGCTCGAAGCCGAGGCGGCAAAGCCGGTGATGCGCAGCTCGCCGCCGGCCAGCTCGAGCTCGCTGAGCCAGGTATCGTCGGGCAGCAGATGCGTGAGCGTATAGAGCACCTCCGAGGCGGACGGCGCCTGGCGCTTGCGCGCTTCGAGAAAGCCGCTCTCCTGAATCTCGGCGTCGATCTCCTTTTGCAGGCGAAGGCTTTCTTCCGCCCCTCCCTTGGCCTCGGCGAGCTCGGCGGCGAGAGCGTCGGCGGCGCGATGCGCCCGCTGCAACGGAATGAGAACCGCGCCGGCCGTCAGCACCGCCGCCAACAGCGCCAGCCCGCCCAGCGCGAGGCTCGGCAGGCGCGCGCCGAGCGCCTGCGGCTGCGCCGGCAGCAGATTGCCGGATCTCGGCTCGCCCGCCACCTCGACGCCGTCAAGCGTCAACCCCAGGCGTTGGGCCGCCGCCAGCACCGCGTCGATCAGCGGCCGCGGCACCACCGTGAGCCGCACGGCAAGGCGCTTCGTCGCCGCATCGCGGCGGAGCACCTGCTGGCTGCGATAGACCTCCTCGCTGCGGAACGGGGTATGGCGATCGAGCTCGAAGCCGACGACCTGCGCCAGATTGGCCTCCGCCGCCAGCGGCAAGCTCACGACGGCGCGCAGCGCGCAATCGGCCGGCAGCAGGACCGTCGTGGCGCCGCGCAAGCGCGGCCGAAGCGCCGCCAGCGTCTCGCGCGCCGCCGCCGCCTGCGCGGGATCGAGATCGAGACGCGCCAGCAGCTCCTCTTTGCCGCCGCCGCGGCGGATGAGCGCGGCGCTGCCGTCCTCGCCGGTCGCCAGCACCAGCCGCTCGCGCCCGGAAGCGAGCGCCTCGCGCCAGCGCGCCGGCACCAGCGCCACGATCTCGCCGCTCCACCAGCGCCAGGCGGCGTGGAAAGCGGGCAGGAAACTGGTCAAGGAAAAGCGCATCGCAAAACCGGCCGGCGGCGAGAGAAGGGCGCCCAGCATGGCCGATCCCCATGACAGAACGATGTCTGTTCGATGACAGATCAGTGCGCGAAAGGTTGCGCGGTCCAGACGGGCGCGGCGGCGCGCAACGCCACCAGCAGCTCCGGCGCTTGTCGGCCATCGGCGAAGCCAAGGCGCAGGCGCACCAGCGCCGGAAGATTCGCCGCATCCCGCCAGCGCTCATGCCATGCCGGCGCATCTTCCTCGCTCAGCGCGCCGAAATAAGCGAAGTCGACCCACGCCACCCGCTCCAGCAGCACCGAGCGTTGCGTCGAGGGCGCCGTGGTGTCGTCGGCGTCGGCGCGGACCAGCCGCCAGCTCAGCACCAGACGATCCCCCTCCCGCCCGCCCTCCAGCGCCAGGCGCAGCACGTGCCAGCCTCCCGGCGCCAGATGCGCCGGCGGCGAGGCGACGAATTCGATGCTGTCGCTCTCGCCGTCGAAGGCGACCACCTTGTTGCCGTCGCCGGCATCCTTTTGCAGCGGCTGGGCGTCGGCAAGCTGGTTGCGCAAGAAGCCGGAAGCCGCAGCGATCTCCGCCGACCAGTCGAGGCGCGCCGTTCCCACCTCGCTGGCGCGCATGCCGAAATGCAGCCCGCCGAACAAGGCAACCGACAACAGGGCAAAGAGCGTGACCGCCACCAGCAGCTCGACCAGCGTGAAGCCGGCGGCACGCGCGGAGGGCGCGGTCATTGCTGCGGCCCGAGGCGCAAGGTGCTCAGCGACACCGAGCGCAGGCGCCGCCCCTCGCGCCAGGATACGGCGGCCGAGACGCGATAAAGCACGAGATATTGCGTCGTCCCCTCGCCGGCGCCAGATCCGCGATAGCGCTCGACCGCGGCGCGGATGCGGAACGGGCCGTTGACCAGCTCGGCGACGTCGCCCTCGGCGAGCGGCGCCACCACCCCCACCGCGTCGAGCGTCGATTGCGCCAGGATCGTCGCCCGCGTCACCCTCTCCGAGCGCTCGCCGGCGCCAAGGCTGAGGGTGAGGATGCGCAGCAGCGCCACGAGCAGCAGCGCGGCGATGGCGAAAGCCACCAGCACCTCGATGAGCGTGAACCCGTCCGGGTCAGCGCGCCGCCGCGTCGAGCGCGACGCGGCCGGTAAGCCAATCCACCGTGACATCCGAGCGCCTCTCCCCGCGCAGCAGAATAAGGTGGCCGCCGGTCGAGCTGCCATCGGCGAAGAAGCGGATGGCGGCGCGGGCCCGGCCGTCGGCGACACCGGTGATCGACAGAAGCAGCCCCGCCGGCAGGCGGCGCACCGGCCCGGCGCCGGCGCGGAAGAGCCCGGCGCCGTCGAGGACGAAGGCTTCGCTGCGGCCTTCGCGGATGGCAAGGCTGCGCGTCTCGCGCAGCGCCGCGGCGATCTCGCGGGTGGTGGCGGCAAGCTCCAGCCTGTCCCGGCCGCCGGCGAGCAGCGGCGGCACCAGCGCCGCGACCAGCGCCAGCACGACCAGCACCACCAGCATCTCGACCAGGGTGAATCCCGAGGCGCGCATCGGCGCTACCAATTCGTAACGTCCTGGTTCTCGCCGCTGCCGCCCGGCGCGTTGTCGGCGCCCAGCGAATAGAGATCGTATTCGCCATGCTCGCCCGGCAAGCGGTAGAGATAGGGCCGGCCCCAGGGGTCGAGCGGCAGCTTGCGCTGCTTGATGTAGGGGCCTTGCCAGCGATCGGCGTCGGGGCCGGTCGGCGCCTCGACCAGCGCCTGCAAGCCTTCGACTTGCGTCGGGTAGCGCTGCATGTCGAGGCGGTAGAGATCGAGCGCATTGCCGAGCGTCTGGATCTCGATGCGGGCGGCGTCGGTCTTGGCGCGGCCGAGATATTTCAGCACCTGTGGCGTCACCAAGGCCACCAGCATGGCGAGAATGGCGAGCACTACCAGCAGCTCGACCAGGGTGAAGCCGCCCTCGCGTCCCGGCGTGCGGCGGGAATTCGACGCCGCCGATACCGCAAGTCCTTCTCCGCTCTGCCGGGCGGAGAAGGATTCAGAATGAGCAACCCGTTCGATCGCTTCGCGATCGAACCCAAGCGGGGCCGACCGCAGAGCGGTCGGCCGGGTTGCGGGGCCGGCGCGGTCCCGCCGCCGAGGCAGAGGCGTGTCGACGGCGATGTTGCAAACAGCGAGGCGCCCCCACCTCACCCCGGCCCTCTCCGCCCCCAGGGGCGGAGAGGGGGCGAAAGCGGGGATCGCGAATGGCAAATCGTTTGACGAGAAGTCCCTGCGAACTACCAACAACACCCCTTCTCTCCTTCAGACGGCAAGCTCGTAGACGCTGAGCACGGCGGTGAGGATCGAGCCGATGACCAGCGCCACGACGATGCCGAGCAGCACGGTGATCCCCGGCACCAGCACGGCGAGCAGCCGCTCGACGCTGCGGCCGACCTCCTCGTCGAAGATCTCGGCGGTCTTGACCAGCATCTCCTCGAGCCGCGCCGTCTCCTCGCCGACGCGAATGAGCTGGATGGCAAGCACCGGCATCGCCTGGCTGCGCGACAGCGGCTCGGCGAGCCCCTTGCCCTGCTTGAGGCTGTCGGCGACCTCGCCGACCGCCTCGGCGATGGCGGCGTTGCGCAGCGTCTCGCGCGTGATCGCCAAGGCCGAGAGCGGCGCCACGCCGTTCTTCAGCAGCGTGCCCAAGGTCCGGGCGAAGCGCGCCACCTCGGCCTTGGCGATGAGGTCGCCGATGAGCGGCAGCGCCAGCAGGCGCCGGTCCCAGCGCAGGCGCCGCTCCGCGCCGCGGAGCTGGCGGGCCACGACCGCCGCCGCCAAGGCGATCGCGGCCAGCAGCAGCCACCAATAGCCTTGCAACAGGTCGCTCAGCGACAGCACCGCCCGGGCGGCGAAGGGCAGCGCCGCGCCGGCATCCTCGAAGAGCGGACGGAAGCGCGGGACGACGAAGAAGAACAGCGCGCCCACCGAGGCCAAGCCGGTGATCAGCACGATGGCGGGATAGATGAGCGCCGAGACCACCTTCTGCCGCGCCGCCTGGGATTTCTCGAGGAACTCGGCGAGATGGCGCAAGGTCGCGTCGAGCGAGGCGCCGGCCTCGCCCGCGCGCACCATGCCGAGATAGAATTTCGGGAAGGAGGCGGGCTCGGCCGCCATGGCGTCGGCGAGCGCGCTGCCGCCGCGCACCTTCTCCAACACCGCGGCGAGGCAGTCGCGCTCCGCCTGGCGCGGCGTCACCGTCTGCGCCAGCTCGAGCGCGCGGTCGAGCGACAGCCCGGCATGCAACAAGGTGGCGAGCTGCTGCGTGACCAGCGCCAGATTGCCGATGCGCCGGGCGCGCGGCTTCCATTCCCAGGAGAGCAGCCGCGCGAGCCCGCCGCGCGAGGCGATGTCGGCCCGGATCGGCACGTGACCCAAGTCGTGCAGCCGCTCGATCACCGCCGCCTGGGTTTCCGCCTCCATCTCGCCGGCGACGAGCTCGCCCTGGGCGGAGACGGCTTCGTAGCGATAGCGCATCAGGCGCCTACGTCCCGCGTCACGCGCAGCACCTCCTCGAGCGAGGTGATGCCGAGCAGCGCTTTCTCGAGCCCGTCCTCATACATGGAGCGCATGCCCTGGGCGGCGCCGGCGCGGTGCAGCTCGCCGGCCTCGGCGCGGCGCAGCACCAGCCGACGGATCGCGTCGCTCATCGCCAGGAACTCCAACACGGCGACGCGGCCGCGATAGCCGCTGCCGCCGCAGGCATCGCAGCCGCGCGGCCGGTGCAGCACCACCTCGCCGCCGCTCTCGGCGAGGCGAAGCTCAGCCGCCAGCTCGGGCAAGGCGCAGTAGGGCTCGCGGCAGGCCTCGCAGAGCTTGCGCACCAGGCGCTGCGCCAGCACGCCGGTGACGGTGGAGGTGACGAGATAATCCTCCACCCCCATGTCGAGCAGCCGCGTCACGCTGGCGGCGGCGCTGTTGGTGTGCAGCGTCGACAGCACGAGATGGCCGGTGAGCGCCGCCTGGATGCCGATCTGCGCCGTCTCGAGATCGCGCATCTCGCCGATCATGATGATGTCGGGATCCTGGCGCAGGATGGAGCGCAGCACATGCGCGAAGCTCAAGCCGATCTGCGGCTTCACCTGGATCTGGTTGACGCCGTCGAGCTGGTACTCGATCGGATCCTCGACGGTGAAGAGCTTCTTCTCCGGCGCGTTCAAGCGCTGCAAGCAGGTGTAGAGCGTCGTCGTCTTGCCGCTGCCGGTGGGGCCGGTGACCAGCAGGATGCCTTGCGGCTGGTCGAGCACGGCGAGGAACGGCGGCAGGGTGTCCTCGAGAAAGCCGAGGCCCGAGAGATCGGCGACCAGGCTCGTGCGGTCGAGGATGCGCATCACCACGCTCTCGCCGTGCAGCGTCGGCGCGGTCGAGACGCGCAGGTCGAACTCGCGGCCCTGCACCGCGATGCGGATGCGGCCGTCCTGCGGCAGCCGGCGCTCGGCGATGTTGAGCCGCGCCATGATCTTGATGCGCGAGATGATCGCCGGCTTGTAGCGCAGCGGCGGCGGGGCCACGTCGCGCAGGATGCCGTCGACGCGGTAGCGCAGCGCGAGCCGGTTCTGGAAGGGCTCGATATGGATGTCGGAGGCGCGGCTCTCGACGGCGCGCGCGATGAGGTTGTTGACCAGCCGGATGACCGGTCCCTCGCTGGCGAGGTCGCGCAGCCGGTCGACGTCCTCGGTGAACTCCTCGTCGCCGGCGAGCTCCGCCTCGGCGCGGTCGACGACGGCGCCGAGCGCGCCTTGCCCCCCCTCGTAGAGCCGCGCATAGGCGGCCTCGAGCTCCGAGGGCAAGGCGATGCGCGCCAGCACCTTCTTGCCGCTCGCCATCTCCAGCGCGCGCAGCGCGAAGCCGTCGAGCGGGTCGACCATGGCGACGGTGAGCGTGTCCGCGCCGTCGGCGAGCGGCACCACCCCCGCCTGCTTCAGGAATTTCTTGCTGATCCTGCCCTCGAGCACGGGCGCGTCGGGGAATTCGGCCGGAAGGGCGACGGCGAGGCCAAGCTCGCGGGCGAGCGCTTCCGCCACGTCGCGCTCGCCGGCGAGGCCGAGCTTCACGAGCAGCGCCTCGAGCCGCTCCTCGCTGCTCGCCTGCAATCTCACAATGCGGTCGAGCGCCGCCGCGTCGAGCTTTCCCGCCTCGATCAGGCGGGAAGCGAGCGATCGCTCGAACGGCTTGCGATCGGCTCCGTTCACCAGCATGACCGTCTCTGTCGCGGAAGGCGACGGCGGACGCTAGCACGCGAGTTTGACGGTTATGTTACGGTGGGCGGAGGCCCGAAACGCCGCGGGATTTCGCGCTCTTTTGCGGTCATTTTCGCTTGTCTCGCCGGCGCCGATGCAGGTGCTCGCGCAGCGCCCGATTGACATCGGTTTGGTAGCCCGCTCCCCTTGGCGCATGGTTCTTGAACCAGGCGATCACATCCGCATCGAGGCGAAGCGTGATCTGCCGCTTCACCGGCCGGTAAAACACGCCGCGCCGCGCTCCCGACCAGTCGCGGACCTCCGGCACGTCGCGCGTATCGATCTCGCCCTCCCTCAGCTTCGCCAGCGCGTCGAGCTCGGCTTTCCGGTCCGGGCTGAGGGGCTTCATATCGCCGCGCCGCTCAGCTCTTCTTATGCCTAAGCACCGGCGCCGGTCCCGAGAAGTCGACACGAACCAAGTCATGGATCTCGACCAGAGACTTCCCCGCAAGTCCGGGGGGCGCGTCGAGAGACAGAACCTTCCCGCCCTTGGGCGCGCGCATCTTGACCCCTGATGAGCCCGCAGACGGCGCGTTCTTCGCGGGCTCGTGGAGAGAAATGACGTTACCGTCACGGTCGATCGCTACCGAGAGCTTCATCGTCTCGTCTCCAATCCGATCATGTCAGACCCGCCCTCAGGCGGAAAGAAGCCGTCGCCGCGCCGGTGTTGGTCACGGTGAAAAAATATGTCGCCGTGCCGTCGGCGTTGAGCTGCACCGACGGCGTCGAGCACTCGAACACGGCACCGGTGACTTGGGGGATGGCCACGAGGGCGAGCAAGGTCGGCGCCACGCCGAGGTCCCACTGGAGGCCGAGTGTCCCCCCGGCGCCGAGCGTATACGCCCCGCTCGGGTCATCGATCACGTTTTGGGCCGTCGTCACCGCCGAGTACAGCGCCTCGAAGTCAACCGATTGTTGGCCGACGTTCCACACCGTCAGCCAATAGGTGAGCGTCCCATCGTCGGTCGCTTCGACGGCGAGAGCGCGGAGCGCGACTTCGCCGATTTGACCGGGGCGCGGACGCACCGACCACTCCATGAGGAACTCGCGGTTCCAGCCGTAGGTGGTCCAAACCTCATACTGACCGGGATCGAGACTGCCCGTAAACTGAACCGGCATCGAGGGCTCCTCCTGTTCAGTAGCCGACGATAGGGACGTTGTTGATCTGGATGAGGCAGGCGCCGCCCCCGGCATCCGCTGCGCAGGCGTTGAGAAGACAGGCATCACCGGCGCACAGATTCGCCGCGCATGCGTCGGCTCCACAAACCGCGGCGGCGCAGCCGTCCGCCGCGCATGCGCCCGCGCCGCTTGCGTCGAGGCCGCAGCCCGCCGTCGCGCCGGCGTCCGCCCCGCAGACGGCGGCCCCGCAGGCGTCCGTTCCACACGCTGCAGCGCCACAGGCGTCTGCCCCGCATCCACCTGCCCCGGCAAAGTCTGCCGCGCATGCACCAATGCCGCCTGCATCGGCAGCACAAGACGCCGCGCCACAGGCGTCTCCCCCGCAAGCATCGGCGACGCAATGCGCCGAGGCGCACGCATCCGCGCCACAGCCGCCGCCCTCGCAGGCCGCAGGCATGCTGGTGCCGGTCATGGATCGCGACGGCACGAAACCGTTCAGGGGTTTAACGAGAAATTTCATCGTTCATCTCTCGTGTCGGAGCGGTCAGGGGTTCGTGGTGGCAATGCATCCAGATCTACCGGTCGAACGCGGCCTGGCCGACCAGCAGCGGCGAGACGGAGCAAATCGCCGCGCTGTTCGTTCTGACTTGCTCCGATTGGTAGTCGTCCGCCGTGATGGCGCCGCTCCGCTCCGCGGTGAGAAGCAAGCGCTCGTTGATGTTGTATTTCCAACTCGGGCACGGGAGAGCTCCTGCCTCGCCGAGCGTCTGATCCGGGTTCAGGAACTTGTGGGCGCAGGAGCCCGCGCAGTTGGGCAAGATCTTGCAGCTCGTGCACGTGGCATTGTCGAAGGGTGACCACTGCACCCAACGGAGCGCCCGCTTGTCCGCCGCCAGTGCGTCGACATCGAAGATCGTGCCGACCTTTTGGTCGGGCGAGGCGACCGTGTCCCAGCATTTGTGAACGTCGCCGTTGGGTAGCACCACGAAGCCCTTCGGCCGGAGAGCACCGCACACGCCGCGGAAACGGGGTGGATATGGCAGGGAAGACAGCCCCGCATCGAAGGCGTACCGCGTGAGTTCCGTCTCGAGCCGCCCATACGCCGATTTCGACATGCAGTCGTCGGCCACATTGTGGCAGCCCTCGGTGATGGCCTCGACCGGGGCGAAGTACACACCGAAATTCTTCCGCCGGGCAAAACCCTGCCTCGCCAGCTCGTCGAGCAGCGCGTACACCGAGGCGGCGTTCCTCGAGTCGATATTGATGCGGATGCTGATGGTCAGCGGCACGTCGTCGATGGCGGCCTTCAGGTTGGCGAGGATGCGGTCGAACGAGCCCCCGCCCCCGAGTCGAAAGCGCCGGCGGTCGTGCTCGTTCCGTGCGCCGTCCAGCGTGATCTGAGCCCCCGTAACCCTGCGGGCCGCGAGGGCGCGGGCCACGCCGAGCGTCAGCTTGTAGCCGTTGGTGACGATCGTCGCGTCGTAGGCGACGGATTTCGCGTCGCACAGGGCGATCAGACGCTCCGAAAGCGAGTCGATGACGGCCGGGGCCAAAAGCGGCTCGCCCCCATACCACGCGACGTGCAGGCGCTTCAGCGACGGCGTCGCGCGCGTCACGAGGTCGACGATCGCGTCCTGAACGTCCGCGGACATGGTGCCGGCCGGCTTGCACGCGCCCTGGAAACAGTAGTCGCAGCCGAAGTTGCACATGAGCGTCGGCGCGATGGTGAGGACCATTCGCGAGGGATCCTTGCGCGTGGCGTCGTAGCGTTGGCGCAAGAGCGCCAGCTCATCGAACCCGTGACGGACGATGAAGCCGCCATAGAGCAGGTCGGTGACGGTCGCCTCTGCGTCGTCGATGTCTTCGCCCCGCCCGACGCGGTCGAAGACGTCCGACTCGGCCCGATCCCAAACCGCCGTGGCGTGGCTCATGGAGTTGTAGGCGAGGTTTCGCCCGTGGCGCAAAGGCACCACGATGTTGAAGCGCGAGTGAGCGAGCGCGGCCATGAGTCCCTCCTCACCCCGGCGCTTTCCGCGCGTCGCCGGCGTTCGGCGCGGGTCCGCCATCCTTGGGCGCCCACGGGCCTTTCGACCGTATGTTAGGAATCTCCTTGAGGACCGCCATCTGCATCCCCCGGAACGCACTGTCGGGCGAGAGGATGAGCTGGTGAACTTGCTTGATGGCGTCGTTGACGACCTTCGGGCTCGGCATTCCCCGTTGAATGGGCAACTGGGTATGGACTTGAACGAGAAGCTCGACGAGTTGGCCGACCGTCAAGCTAGACACCTTCGTTTTGGCGGTCACCTTCGGGATGTCGATGTCGACATGCGGGTATGGCTTCTTTGCCTTTTTGGTGGCGGCCGACTTCTTTGCCTTTGCGTTCGCCATTGAGTCCCCCTGCTTCCAGGAACGCTCCGCGTCTCGATCGACATGCACCTCACCTGGTAAATAGGATCACAACGAACGGTTGCTCTGTCAACCCAATTGGTATCGACCGTCGGCACCATGACCGCGGTCCGCACTCTCTGGATCGTCTCCTCAGCTTCCCTCGGTGAGCTGAAAGATCGCGGTCGCCGTTCGTCCGTCTGCGCACACGTCGACAGAAAACGGCGTGCTTGCATGTCGGGTTGTTGCGGCGTGGTGCCGGGCAGCAGCGATGCAGAGCACCGCGCCACTGGCGCCATAAGCCTCGCCATACGCGAGGGGCGTATCGATAGGACACACAAAGGCATCACCGCGCCACTCGGCTTTGTATGACGTGCCACCATGCGCCGGGGCGGTCTTATCAATATAGACGCCGAGTAGTTGTAGGGTCGCCTGGTCGCTTTCTGCGGCGATGCCGAAGGCGATCGACACGTCGAGAGACGGACGGCCGACGCCCGCCCGCGCGCGCGCCGCTTCGATGAAGACATCGCCGCTCGAGACCGCGAGAACCAATACCTGTGCTGCGAGCCTATAATCGACGGCGCTCGAGGCCCGGTGCAGTGCCTCGAAAAAGGCGAGGCGGTCATGGCCGATGACGAAGGCAAAAGCGTGAGCATGCAGGAGGCTCGCGGGTATCGTCGCCGCCGCGCTGAGAAGGGTGGCCGGAAACTGAAGCGGGTTCACCAGCCCGGGGCCGGCCTCACTCGTACGATTGATGAAAGTGCTGCAGGCGGCCAATGACCAAGGTCCACCCGTGCATATGACGCCGGTCTCGCGCGGGCCAAGCCGCTGGAGCAATGCGCTTCCCGCCAGAGCGGCGAAGCACCCGGCCGACCCGACGAGCCGGGCGTGCTTTACGCCCGACGCCCGCTCGGCGACAGCGCGTTCCGCATCGGTGAGCTGGGTGACATATCGCGCGAGATCCTGGCCAAGCAGTATTGGGAACCCGCCTTCGATCGTGAGGGCGAGCGCGCTCATTGGCGGGCACCGACGATGCACGCGGCGTTGTTGCCGCCGAACCCGCTGGCGAGGACGAGAATCGCCCCTCCGGGCTCGATGTCGCGTGGCCGTCCGCACACGACATCCACCCGGTCGAGCGTCGCACTGCCGTCTGTCGTTGTCGGAGGCAGTTTGCCCGTCCGGCACGCTTCGACGGCGACAAGGACGTTGAATAGACCGGCTGCTCCCATCGTGTGTCCGAGGCCGCCCTTCACCGACGTGATGGGAACGCCGCGAGCGCCCCAACGCTCGGTGATTATTGCCGCCTCGATCGCATCGTTCTTTTGCGTTCCCGTGCCGTGACAGACGATCGCCTTGATATCGGACGGAATGAGTTCTGCGCGGCGGAGCGCATCGTCGAGCGCCTTGCCGAGCCACCGGCCGTCTGGATCCGGATCGGTAGGGTGACCGGCGTCGCAGCTCAATCCGAAGCCTAAAAGGCGGATCGCCGCAGAATCCGCCGCGCTCGCGGCCAACCGGAGGGCAACGGCACCTTCGCCGATCAGAAGTCCATCGCGTGTGTCGTGGAAAGGCCGACAGCCGTGTTGCGCGACGGCGCCGATCCGCCGAAACCCGATTACCTCGATCGCGCTGAGGGCATCGGCCGCGAGCACGATGATCTCGCCAAGCGACCCGGCACTGTCCTGCACGGCCGCGGCAAGCGCGAGCAATCCGGAGCCGCAGGCACCATAGGTCCAATCGACGGATCCACCACAGGCGCGCGGAACGGGATCGAACAGCACCGCCCGCCACTGTTCCCTGGAGCCCGTTCCCACCTCGGCGAGCAGCAACGTGAGCAGAAGATCGGTTTCACCGTGGTTGCTGCCGCCATAGATGCGCACTGGCTCGGCGGGCGTTCGCACTTGGTCCAACGCCATGTTTGCCAGACGAACCGCCGCCCCCCCACCGTCCTGGGAGATGTCCCGGTTCAGGCCCGGAACCGCGGCAACCAAGACATCGATGTCATACCGGCGATCGAGGTCCCGATAGGACGTACGGGGTGACGCGCCGGCGAGCAGTCCAGTCCACGTCGTCGGCCAGTCGAACCCAAGCGCCGAAACGGCACCCACCGCAGAAACGGCCGGGCGAGGGAAAGTCGTTGTCACGCAGAGCCACCTAGCGGGCTGTTGGCATCGGCGCGGCGATGCCGCGGACCTTCGCGACGAGGCTACCATGAACCTCACAGGTCGCGCGAAATCCCATTTTCCCGCCAATGACGGCGTCTATCGCGACGTTGGCGACGACGGTACAAGGTGCTTGCGCCGGACCCATGATCTCGCACCGGAATTGACCGAGCATCATCGGTTCCCGAGACGGGTGGCAACCTTCGATGACCGCCAGGAGAAGTGCCGACTGCGCCACCTGCTCGGCGAGGAGGACCCCCGGCACAAGCTTCGGCCCCCGCACGAAATGCGCCGCAATCTCAGGACGATCCTCGCGCCACGTGAAGCGGGTGACGAGCTGCCGATGGCCAAGATGTTCCGCCTCGTCGATGAGCATGAACGACTCGCCATAGGGCAGCAGATTGAGGATGTCACACCGCGTCAAGGGCCGGCCGATCACGCTCGAAGCTTCGGGCATAGGTGGCGAGCAACCGTGCGGTGTGGAAGGAAGCGAAGTCCAAATGGGGTTCCGGTTCCGGAATCCCAAACGCGTAGGACAGATCAATGAACACCGCCACGGCTCCCAGGGAATCAAGGCCGAGCGTCTCGTAGAAATGGTCGTCCGGACCGACCTTCTCGACCGGAAGGTCGAGCGCGTCTGAGACAAAGCCGCGAATTCTGTCGATCAATTCCGCATCATGTGCCGGGAGGCAGAGACATTTTGCGGGTCCACCCATGAAGCTCTCCCACGAAAGAGACCGTATTCGAGCGAGCGCAAATTCCCGGGAACCGATACCAGCGTCGACGCATCAAGGCACGAACATGATCATAACCAACTGCCGCACCTGTGGATAGAAGCGAACGCAGGGTGTCTCCCACGTTCGCCATGAGCACCCCGCAACGATGCCGACGCTGGTCCTCGATATCGCAGAGGACGGCGATATCAAGCCGGCAGCACGACGACGGCATGATCGCCCGGCCCGAGCAACGCGTGCATCGCCTATGGATCGCCTCCTGCGCGCCAGCGAAGCACAGGACGGCCTCGGCGATCGCTTGGCGCAGCCAATCGAAGCCGCGCGGATCGGTGTAGCCGAGCGCCAGACGTCCCCACGCTATCCGGTCCCCGGCGGTGCGAGCACTGGCGCTGCTCGCCGTTCACCTCTCCAGCCCGCCGCGCTCGACGATGAAGCGGGCGATCCCGGCGATCGGGACAAGCAATGCCTGGGCGGAAGATCGGCAAAGGGGCGGCCCGCCGGGCCGGGCCGGCGCAAGGGCGCGCTCAGCCGCCAAGCGCGTCGCGCAGGACGCGCGCCAGCTCCTGCTTGCGATAGGGCTTGCTCAAAAGCCCCACCATGGCCGATGACGCCCCCAGCTTGCCGTCGATCCTGGTCTCGGGGAATCCCGAGGTGAGAACGACCCTGACATGCGGCCAGCGGGCGAGGACGTGCCGCGCCAGCCCGAAGCCGTCCATGTCTCCGGGCATGATGACATCGGTGAAAAGGAGATCGACCCCGCCGCTGTCCAGAAGCGCCAGCGCCTCGGCCGCATTCGGCGCGGCGATCACGCGATATCCCAGCTCCGCGACCTGGCGCGCGACGAGGCGACGCAGCGCCTCGTTGTCCTCGACCACGAGCACCGTCTCGCCCGCCGCGCGGTGCGGCGCGGCACCGTCCGGCCGCGGACCTTCGACGGATTCCGCCAGCGTGCGCGGCAGATAGAGACGGAATGTCGTCCCGGCGCCGGGCTCGCTGTAGACGCCGATGTGTCCGCCCGACTGCTTGATGAAGCCGAACACCATGCTGAGGCCGAGGCCGGTCCCTTTGCCGAGCGCCTTGGTCGTGAAGAACGGCTCGAAGATATGGGCGAGAACGTCGGGCGTCATGCCGGTCCCGGTATCGCTCACCGCGATCATGACGTAGTCGCCCGGCGTCACCTCGGAATGGAGCGCGGCATAATCGGCATCGAGCCGGCGATTGGCCGTGGCGATCCGCAGCCGTCCGCCCGAGGGCATGGCATCGCGCGCGTTGGTGGCCAAGTTCGCCAGCGCCGCCTCGAGCTGGACGGGGTCGACGACGACCGGCCAAAGGCCGTCCGAGAAATCGGCGGAGATCGGGATGTTCTCGCCGAGGGTGCGCCCCAACAGCTTGACCATGCCGGCGACGAGCTCATTGACGGCGACGCGCTGCGGGCGAAGCGGCTGGCGCCGCGCGAAGGCGAGAAGCCGCCGCGTCAGGTCGGCGCCGCGCAGCGCGGCGTCGAGAGCCTCGCGGACGAGGTCGCCGGCACTGCCGGCCCTTGCCGCCATCGGGTGCGCCAGGTCGAGGTTGCCGATGATCACGCTCAGAAGATTGTTGAAGTCGTGCGCCATCCCGCCGGTGAGATTGCCGATCGCCTCCATCTTCTGCGCCTGGCGTAGCTGCTCCTCGCTCTTCCTCAGCGCCTCTTCCTGGCGCCGCCGCTCGGTGATGTCGACAAGCGTCGACAGCACCATGCTGCCCGCCTCAGTCTCGATGGGCGTGATGCCGATCTCCACCGGAACCTCGCTGCCGTCCTTCTTCAGACCGAAGAGATCTCGTCCGGCGCCCATCCGGCGCGGCCGCGGATCGGCGAGGAACGCGCGGTGAAAGCCGCCATGGGCGTTTCGGAAACGCTCGGGGATCAACATCTCCACCGGCCGGCCGAGAAGTTCGCCGCCGGCATAGGCGAACAGCGTCTCCGCCTGACGGTTGACCATGACGATGGCGCCGTCCGGGCCGCTCATCACCATGGCGTTCGGCGCGGATTCCACGACCTCGCGGAAGCGCCGCTCGCTCTCGCGAAGCTGCTGCTCGGCGCGCTTGCGCTCGGTGATGTCCTCGGTGACGGAAATGTAGTAGTCGGGGGCGCCGTCCGCCTTGCGCACGAGCCGAACGCCGCTGATGGCCCAGACGGTGCCGCCGTCGCGCCGCACATAGCGTTTCTCGATGGTGGCATGGTCCGCCTCGCCCGCCGCCAGCCGGTGGAAGAGCGCCTGCGAGGCGGCGCGGTCGTCGGGATGCGTGACCTCGAGAGGCGTCAGCGCAAACAGCTCCCTCTCGGCGTAGCCGAGCATGTCGCAGAGCCGGCGATTGACCTGCAGCCACCTGCCGTCGGGCGTCACCAGCGCGATGCCGACGGCCGCCTGCTCGAAGACGCCGCGGAACTGCGTCTCCGCCGCTTGCAGCGCGCGATCATGCGCCATCTGCGCGAGCGCGTCGTGGAGGCGGCGGCGTTGCTCGAGGAAGAAGGCAAAGACGATCGACGCGATGAGCGCCGCCAAAACCAAGAGGCCGGTGCCGATGCCGAGCCGCGTCACCTCGGCCAGCGCCTCGTCGCGGTCCATCTTGACGAGCAGCACCCAAGGCGTCTCCGGAACCGCGGCAGCGGCGGCAAGCACGCGCCGGCCGCGGAGATCCGTCCCGACCGTCGGCGCGGTCTCGCCGCGCAGCACGCGGGCGGCAATGACGTCGGGGCCGGCGATCCGCCGCAGCTCCATGGCGGCGTCGCGGGCATGATCAAGCTGGCCGAGATAGAGCACTTCCCCGCCTTCCGTGCGGATCAGCATCGCCCGGCCGCTGGCGCTCGCCGACGGCCAGGTGGTGAGCTCCTGGCCGAGAAGCGACAGGACGGCGATATCGAGGCCGACCGCGCCCAGTCGCTGGCCGGCGGAATCCTCGGCGAGGACCGGAGCCACGAAGCCGAGATCGATGCCGCCGCTCCTGGGGTCGCGATGGAAGTCGACGAACACGACCTCGCCGGACGCCGCGGCGCGCCGCGCGGCCTCGCTCCAGGCCGCGTCGTCGGTGCGATCCTCGCGCGCCGCCATCAGCCGGCGGCCGGCGCCGTCCATGAGCAGGAGGTTTTCGAGGCCGGCCGCAGCCCGCGCTTCCTCGAGAAAGCCGGGCAGAGACGCGGCCTCGGCCTCGCTCGGCCGGCCGAGCCGGCGGCGCAGGAATTCCACGACCGTGGGGGCCCGGCCCAGGATCCGCGCGCGCGCCTTCTCGGCGGCCAAAGAGCGGCCGATGGCATTGACCTTGAGACGAGCCACCGTCGCCAGATTGGCCAGCGCCTCCCTCTCCAGCGCCGCGGATTGCGAGCGATAGGCGAAGAGCGCGATCCCGGCGATGGCGAGGCCAAGCAGCAGCGGCGCCAATAACGGCCCTTGCCAGCGCCGGGCTTGGCGGAAGAACGTTCCGCCCACCTTTCCTCCTCCGAAAGCGGTGCGGTAGGGACGAAGCCAAAGGGTAATCGCCGGTGACTCTCGCTACACCCAGGTGTATGCGCATTGAGATAAATCAATCGACGCGAGTAGAGAACGCGGGACGGGCGGGCAACCGCCGCGCGATTTACCGCTCCAGCCCGCCGCGCTCGACGATGAATCGGGCGATTTCGGCGACGCCTTTGCCTTCCCTGAGGTTGGTGAAGAGGAAAGGCCGCTCGCCGCGCATGCGCCGCGCGTCGCGCTCCATCACCTCGAGGCTGGCGCCGACCAGCGGCGCCAGGTCGATCTTGTTGATCACCAGAAGGTCGGAGCGGGTGATCCCCGGCCCGCCCTTCCTCGGAATCTTGTCGCCGGCGGAGACGTCGATGACGTAAAGCGTGAGATCGGCAAGCTCCGGGCTGAAGGTCGCCGCGAGATTGTCGCCGCCGGACTCGACGAAGACAAGGTCGAGGCCGGGAAAGCGCCGGCTCATCTCGGCCACCGCGGCGAGGTTGATCGAGGCATCCTCGCGGATCGCGGTGTGCGGACAGCCGCCGGTCTCGACGCCGGCGATGCGCTCGGCGGCGAGCGCGCCCGAGCGCGTCAGGAACTCGGCGTCCTCCTTCGTATAGATGTCGTTGGTGACGACGGCGATGTCGTAATGCGCGCGCATGTGCTTGCACAAGCGATCGACCAGCGCCGTCTTGCCGGAGCCGACGGGACCGCCGATGCCGACGCGCAAGGGACCGTGAGGGGAGCGGGTCATGAGCGGAAGAGCCTCGTATATTGCGTCTCATGCCGCATCGAGCACCAGTCGATGACCGGCGCGGCGGTGCCGATCTCCTCGAGCGGCGTCGCGAGCAGGATTTCGACGGTGGTGGCGACGACGCTTTCGAGCGCCGCCATGGCGAGCTGCCCGTCGGACTGGCCGAGAGGAATGAGCCGCAGCCCGGCGGAGACCAGCGTTCCGGCAAAGGCGTGGAGATAGGCGACGAGGGCGGCGGCGAGCGGCACGCCATGGCAGGCGGCGGCGACAGCGACCGCCACCGGGAGCGCCGCCTCGCCGCGATGGCGCAGCGCCAGCGCGTCGAGCAGGCGATGCGGCCAGGCGGCGCGCGTGGCGGCGAGGAAGGCCGCGCCTTGCGCGCGACTCTCCAGCGCCGTCTCGGCGCTGCCGCGCCAGGCGAAGGCCAGTTCGGCGATCGCGTCGAGCGCGGCGACGTCGGCGGCCTCAGCGGCGCGCCAGGCGGCGGCGAGCAGCGCGCCGTCGCCAAGTCCGGCGCCGGCGCCGAGCGCGGTGGCGACCCAGTCGCAGAGGCTCGCGCGGTCATGCACCAGCCCCGCCTCCACCGCATATTCGAGCCCGTGGCTGTAGCTGAAGGCGCCCAGCGGATAGGCCGGCGACAGCCAGGTCATCAGGCGATAGAGCGCGGGCTCAGGGATCATGGGAATGGCCGTGCGGTGCTGCGCCGTAAGCGCCGGGCTCGGGCGAGAAAGGCGCTTCGAGCCGGCTGAGGCGCGCGCCCAGCCCTTCGAGCATGGCGGCGATGACGGGATCGTCGCGGATGAGCAGGCGGCCGGGCTCGATCTGCGCCGGCAGATGGCGGTTGCCGATATGCCAGGCAAGCCGCGCCAGCAGCGCCGGGCTCGATGCGGTCACCTCGATCAGCGGCTCCGGCGCCGCCTTGACCGCAAGCCAGCTTCCGTCCGAGAGCGCGAGGCCGTCGCCTTCGCCCAGCAGGAAGGCGCGCGGCAGATCCAGCAGGAAAGCCTCGCCGGCGTCGCTGCGAAGCTGCAACCGGCGGCGGTAGCGGTCGTCATAGCCGAGCGTCACCGTGCCGCGCGCCGCCTCGCTGGGCCAGCGCCCCGCGCGCTCGATGCGCTCGGCTTTAAGCACGAGAGCACCCGCTCTTTCTGTTCCTCACATATCGCAAGTTCCCTCCCCCCGTGAGGGGGAGGGACAGGGTGGGGGGTGACCACAGCACCGGAGCTCGCCAACTACTTTTTTTATTGTTTGTGCGCTGCGCGCACGTCCCCCCACCTGCCCGAGGCCATTGGCCTCGGGCGCCCTCCCCCTCAAGGGGGGAGGGACTGCGAAGGCTATGTGCGACGGCTCGGTCCATCTCGTTCAGAACAAGAAATAGCGTTGGGCCATCGGCAGGACCTTGGCGGGCTCGCAGGTCAGAAGCTCGCCGTCGGCGCGCACCTCGTAGGTCTCGGCATCGACCTCCATATGCGGCGTCTTGTCGTTGTGCACCATGCTCTTCTTGGAAATGCCGCCGCGGGTGTTCTCGACCGCGACCAGCGGCTTGGCGAGGCCGAGCCGGGCGGCAAGGCCGGAGGACGCGGCGGCGGCGCTGACGAAGCTCACCGAGCTTGCCGTGAGCGCGCGGCCGAAGGCGGCGAACATCGGGCGGTAATGCACCGGCTGCGGCGTCGGGATCGAGGCGTTGGGATCGCCCATGGGCGCCGCGGCGATGCTGCCGCATTTCAGCACCATCTCCGGCTTGACGCCGAAAAACGCCGGCTGCCAGAGCACGAGATCGGCGAGCTTGCCGGGCTCGACGGAACCGACGTGGCGCGCGATGCCCTGGGCGATGGCGGGGTTGATGGTGTATTTCGCGACATAGCGCTTGGCGCGGAAATTGTCGTTGTCGCCGGTCTCTTCCTTGAGGCGCCCGCGCTGGCGCTTCATCTTGTCGGCGGTCTGCCAGGTGCGGATGATGACCTCGCCGACGCGGCCCATCGCCTGGCTGTCGGAGGAGATCATCGAGAAGGCGCCGAGATCATGCAGGATGTCCTCGGCGGCGATCGTCTCCTTGCGGATGCGGCTTTCGGCGAAGGCGACATCCTCGGGGATCTTGCCGTCGAGGTGGTGGCACACCATCAGCATGTCGAGATGCTCGTCGAGGGTGTTGACGGTGTAGGGCCGCGTCGGATTCGTCGACGACGGAAGAACATTCGGCTCGCCGCAGACGCGGATGATGTCGGGGGCATGGCCGCCGCCCGCGCCTTCGGTGTGGAAGGCGTGGATGGTGCGGCCCTTGAAGGCGGCGATGCTGTCCTCGACGAAGCCGCTCTCGTTGAGCGTGTCGGTGTGGATCGCCACCTGCACGTCGTAGCGCTCGGCCACGGCGAGGCAATTGTCGATCGCCGCCGGCGTCGTGCCCCAATCCTCATGCAGCTTGAAGGCGCAGGCGCCGGCTTCGACCTGCTCGATCAGGCCCTGAGGCTGGGCCGCGTTGCCCTTGGCGAAAAGGCCGATGTTCATCGGCAGGGCCTCGATCGCCTGCAGCATGCGCGCGATGTGCCAGGGCCCCGGCGTGCACGTGGTGGCCGAGGTGCCGGCCGCGGGGCCGGTGCCGCCGCCCATCAGCGTGGTGACGCCGGAATACAGCGCCTCTTCGACCTGTTGCGGGCAGATCATGTGGATGTGCACGTCGATGCCGCCGGCGGTGACGATGCGGCCTTCGCCGGCGATCGCCTCGGTGCCGGGGCCGATGACGATGTCGACGCCGGGCTGGACGTCGGGATTGCCGGCCTTGCCGATGGCGGCGATGCGCCCGTCCTTGAGGCCGATATCGGCCTTGACGACGCCCCAATGGTCGAGGATCAGCGCGTTGGTGATGACGGTGTCGACGGCGCCTTCGGCCCGGGCGCGCTGGCTCTGGCCCATGCCGTCGCGGATCACCTTGCCGCCGCCGAACTTGACTTCCTCGCCGTAGAGCGTGCGGTCCTGCTCCACCTCGATGAAAAGCTCGGTGTCGGCAAGCCGGACGCGGTCGCCGGTGGTGGGGCCGAACATGCCGGCGTAAGCCGCGCGGCTCAGGTGGGCGGTCATGGGCCGCCTCCGAGCGCGCCGTCGATCTTGCCGTTGAAGCCGTGGACGATGCGCGCGCCGCCATAGGCGACGAGCCGCACGCGGCGCGTCTGGCCGGGCTCGAAGCGCACGGCGGTGCCGGCGGGAATGTCGAGGCGGAAGCCCCGCGCCTTGGCGCGGTCGAAGATCAGCGCCGCGTTGGTCTCGAAGAAATGGTAATGCGAGCCGACCTGGATCGGCCGGTCGCCGCTGTTGGCGACCTCGATCTCGACGGTCGGGCGGCCGGCATTGAGCTCGATCTCGCCGCCGGGAGTGATGATTTCGCCGGGGATCATCAGGCGCCTCCTAGCGGATCGGCTGGTGCACGGTGACGAGCTTGGTGCCGTCGGGAAATGTCGCTTCGACCTGGATCTCGTGGATCATCTCGGCGACCCCCTCCATCACCTGGGCGCGCGCCACCACCGCGGCGCCGTCGCGCATCAGCTCCGCCACCGAGCGGCCGTCGCGCGCGCCTTCGACGACGTAATCGGTGATCAGCGCCACCGCCTCGGGATGGTTGAGCCTGACGCCGCGCTCCAGCCGGCGGCGCGCCACCATCGCCGCCATGGCGACGAGCAGCTTGTCCTTCTCGCGTGGCGTCAGATTCATCGATCCCTCCCCCTAAGCATGCCAGAGCCGCGGCAACGTTGCCGGCAGGCCCGCGGCCACAGCGCGCAAGCCCGCGACATAGCGCGCGAGCGCATCCCGCACCACTTCCGCGCGCGGCGCCAGAAATCGCGCCAGCAGCAGGCCGTTGACCAGGCTCGCGGCGCCGCCGCCTGCCGCCGCCAGCGCGCGCGCCGCGGCGAGATGAGACGCCGCGTCCGTGCCGACATAGAGGACGGTGGCGAGCGCGCCGGCGCCGCCGAAGCCGGCCGGAGCGGCAAGACGCCGGCCGATATCGCCGTCAAGGCGCAGCGCATCGGCCCAGACCAGCCTGCCGCCGCAGCGGACGCGCCAGCTCTCCGACAACAGCCCACGAGCGAAGCGCTCGCCGCGCGCGGCGCGGCCGAACACCAGGGTCTCGGCGGCGATGAGCCGCGCCCCCGGCGCCAGGGCGGCGGCGATGCGGCGCACCAACCGGGCACCGTCGAAGAGTATGGTCTCCTGCGGCAGCCACTCGAGCCAGGCGCCTTCCTCGGCGGCGAGACTTATCGTCACCGCGGCGTCGGGGCCGAGCGAGCGATAGACCTTCTCCGCCGCCGCGGTGGCGACCACCGCGCGCGCGCCCTCTTCGAGCGCGACCGAGAGGCGCAGGCGGTCGCCGCCGGCGAGCCCGCCCGACGTGGTGAGCAGCGCCGCGAGCGGAAGATCGCCGGGCTCCGGCCGCGGAAAGAGCACGCGACAGGGCGTGCGCTGATAAAGGCGGGCGAGGCCGGCGCGGGTGAAGACGATCTCGGCGGCGCCGTCGCCGCGCTCCAAGGCGGGCGGCGGCGCGGGCGCGGCGAGAGCTGCCGGCGCCTCATACCGTGAGGTAGCGGCGGACATCGCTTTCCACCATGTCGCGGGCGTCGCCGGACAATACCACTTCTCCGCGCTCCATGACGACATAGCGATGAGCCAGCGCGCGGGCGAATTCGAAATACTGCTCGACCAGCAGGATCGCCATGTCGCCGCGCGCGGCGAGGTCGCGAATGACGCGCTCGATCTCCTTGATGATGGAAGGCTGAATGCCTTCGGTGGGCTCGTCCAGGATGAGGAGCCGCGGCTGGGTGACCAGCGCGCGGGCGATGGCGAGCTGCTGCTGCTGCCCGCCCGAAAGGTCGCCGCCGCGCCGGCGCAGCATGTCGCGCAGCACCGGAAAGAGCGAGAAGATCTCGTCGGGGATGCGCCGGCTCTGGCGCGGCAGCGGCGCAAGCCCGGTCTCGAGATTCTCCTGCACGGTGAGGCGCGGGAAGATCTCGCGGCCTTGCGGCACCAGCGCCAGGCCGCGGCGCGCGCGCTCGTCGGGCCGAAGGGCGGTGATGTCGTGCCCCTCCCAGGTGATCCGTCCGGCGCGGATCGGCTGCAGCCCGAAGATGGCGCGCATCAGGCTGGTCTTGCCGACGCCGTTGCGGCCGAGCACGCAGGTCACCGAGCCCTTCTCGGCGGCGACGCTGACCCGGCGCAGGATGTGGCTCGCGCCGTAATAGAGGTCGATGTTCTCGGCGGCGAGCATGCTCAGCGTCCCAGATAGACTTCGATCACCGCCGGCTGGTTCTGCACGAAGTCGATGCTGCCATCGGCCAGCACCGAGCCCTCATGCAGCACGGTGACGCGGGTGTTGAGGCTGCGCACGAACTCCATGTCGTGCTCGACGACGACGACGGTGCGCGCGCCGGCCAGCGACAGCACCAGCTCCGCCGTCGCTTCGGTCTCGCGGTCGGTCATGCCCGCCACCGGCTCGTCGAGCAGCAGCAGGCGCTGGTCCTGGATCAGCAGCATGCCGATCTCGAGCCATTGCTTCTGGCCGTGGCTCAAGGCGCCGGCGACCGCCCGCTCGCGCCCGGCAAGGCCGATCATGCGGATGGTCTCGGCGATCTCGTGGCGCTGGCGGCCGGGGAGCGCGGCGGCGAGCGTGCGCAGGATGCCGCGCGGGCATTTCTGCGCCAGCTCCAGATTCTCGAAGACGGTGAGGTTCTCGAACACCGTCGGCTTCTGGAACTTGCGGCCGATGCCGAGATTGGCGATGGCGGCCTCGTCGAGCCGCGTCAGGTCGTGGTCGCCGTCGAACAGCACGGTGCCGGAATCGGGCCGCGTCTTGCCGGTGATGACGTCCATCATCGTCGTCTTGCCGGCGCCGTTGGGGCCGATGACCGAGCGGATCTCGCCGCGCTCGACCAGCAGCGACAAATTGTTGAGCGCCTTGAAGCCATCGAAGCTCACGCTGACGCCGTCGAGATAGAGCAGCGTCTCGGGCGCGGCGCCGGGGGTCATGGCGCGCCCTCCTCGCCCGGCACCGCCGCCGCCGGCGGCCGCGGCGGCTTGAAGCCGAGCTGGCCCCAAAGCCCGAGAATGCCGCGCGGAAAGGCGAGCGTCACCAGGATGAACAGAGCGCCGAGCACGAAGAGCCAGGCCTCGGGCATCGAGCCGGTGAGCCAGGTCTTGGCGAAGTTGACCACCACCGCGCCGATCACCGCGCCGACCAGCGTGCCGCGGCCGCCGACGGCGACCCAGATGGCGATCTCGATCGAGTTGCCGGGCGAGAACTCGCTGGGGTTGATGATGCCGACCTGCGGCACGTAGAGCGCGCCGGCGACGCCCGCCAGCACGGCGGAGACGGTGAAGGTGAAGAGCTTGGCGTGATCGACGGAATATCCGAGGAAGCGCACCCGGCTCTCGGCGTCGCGCAGCGCCAGCAGCAGCCGGCCGAGCTTCGAGCGGGTGATGAAGCGGCAGGCGAGATAGCCCAAGCCCAGCGCGACCACCGAGGCGATGTAGAGCCCGCGCCGGGTCGAGGCCGCATGCAGGTCGAAGCCGAGCAGATCCTTGAAGTCGGTGAGGCCGTTATTGCCGCCGAAACCCATGTCGTTGCGGAAGAAGGCGAGCCACAGCGCATAGGTCAGCGCCTGGGTGATGATCGAGAGATAGACGCCGGTGACGCGCGAGCGGAAGGCGAACCAGCCGAAGACGAAGGCCAAGACCCCCGGCACCAGCACCACCATCGCCACGGCAAAGGCGAAATGGTCGAAGCCGTACCAGTACCAGGGCAGATACTTCCAATTCAGGAACACCATGAAATCCGGCAGGATCGGATCGCGATAGACGCCGCGCGTGCCGATCTGGCGCATGAGATACATGCCCATGGCATAGCCGCCGAGCGCGAAGAAGGCGCCGTGGCCGAGGCTGAGGATGCCGGCATAGCCCCAGACCAGGTCGAGGGCGAGCGCCAGCAGCGCGTAGCAGGCGTATTTGCCGAGCAGCGGCACCAGATAGTCCGGGAGCTGCAGCGCGGCGCCGGCGGGCAGCGCGTTGAGCAGCGGCACGGCGACGATCAGGATGGCGCCGAGGGCGAGAAAGCCCGCCCAGCCGCGCGGCGTGAAGAGACCCTCGGTGCGGCGGCGCATCCTCAGCTCTCCGCCGCCCGGCCCTTGAGCGCGAACAAGCCGCGCGGCCGCTTCTGAATGAAGAGGATGATCGCCACCAGCACCACGACCTTGCCGAGCACCGCGCCGGAGATCGGCTCCAGCAGCTTGTTGACGATGCCCAGCGTCATGGCCCCGGCCAGCGTGCCGAACAGCGAGCCGACGCCGCCGAACACCACCACCATGAAGCTGTCGACGATGTAGATGGTGCCGAGATTGGGGCTGACATTGCCGATCTGCGACAGCGCCACGCCGGCCATGCCGGCGATGCCGGATCCCAAGCCGAAGGTGAGGGCGTCGACCATGGCGGTGCGGATGCCCATCGCCGCCGACATCTCGCGGTTCTGCGTCACCGCGCGCATGTGCAGACCGAGCGTGGTGCGGCGCAGCACCAAGGCGAGGACGCCGAGCACGATGAAGCAGAAGACCAGGATGACGATGCGGTTCCAGGTGATGGTGACGCCGCCGACGAGCTCGAAGCCGCCGGTCATCCAGGACGGGTTCGACACCTCCTTATTGGGGGCGCCGAAGACGGTGCGCACGAGCTGCTGGAGCACCAGGCTCACGCCCCAGGTGGCGAGCAGCGTCTCGAGCGAGCGGCCGTAGAGAAAGCGGATGATGCCGCGCTCGAGCGCCACGCCGACCGCGCCGGTGACGAGAAAGGCGGCGGGCACGGCGGCGACGAGATAGGCGTCGATCCATTGCGGCGGCAGGAAGGCGCGGAAGAGCTGCTGCACGACGAAGGTGGTATAGGCGCCGAGCATGATCATCTCGCCATGCGCCATGTTGATGACGCCCATGACGCCGAAGGTGATGGCAAGGCCGATGGCGGCGAGCAGCAGGATGCTGCCGAGGCTCAGCCCCTCGAAGAGCGTGACGGCGATGCCGATGAGCCTCAGCCGGAAATCGATCGAGCCCAGCGCGGCGTCGATGGCGCGCTTGATGTCGGGATCGTCGGTGGCGCCGCGCAGGTCGAGGAGCAGGCCGCGGACCTGCGGGTCGGTCGAGGAGCCCAGCAGGCCGATCGCGGCAAGCCTCTGCTCCTTGTCGCCGCTGCGCAGCCGCGCGGCGGCGAGCGCCAGCGCCAGCGCCGGCTTGACCTGCGAGTCGCGCTCGGCGGCATAGGCTTTCTGCAGCCCCTCGGCGCGCTCGGCCAGCGGATGCCGCAGCGCCTCCTGCGCCGCGGCCAGGCGGTCCGAGGCGCTGCTGCTGAAGAGCGTCAGGCTGCCCAGCGCCGCGTCGATCTCGCCGCGCATGCGGTTGTTGACGCGCACCTTCTCGATGGCGTCCTCCGTCGCCTCGCCGAGACCGGCGTGGTCGACGGGATCATAAAGCTTGAACTTGTCGTCCGCCGGCTCGGCGACGACGAGCTTGTGATCGGCGGTGGTGTAAAGCGCGCCGTCCTCGAGCGCCTTGAGCACGGGGATGGCGCGACCGTCGCCGAGCGCGCCCAGCGCGCGGATCGAGGCGATCTTGCTGTCGAAATCGTCGGAGGCGAGCTGATCGACGAGCGTCTTGAGATCGGCGTCCTCGGCGGCGCGCGCCACGCCCGGCAGCGGCGCCAGCGCCAGGAGCGCCGACAGGACGAAAAGCATGAGACGCATCATTGAAACCAATACCCCGGAGATTGGTCGGCCGGGCGCGGCGATCGGGGTGGCCGCGCCCGGCCGTCTTCACCCTCGGGTCACGGAAGCGCTTTGTACTTGGGCTCGGTACAATTCCCGCAAACCCAGGGGAAGGTCCAATCGGCGACCTTGCCCTTGTCCTCGGGCAGGTACGGACTCCAGGCGTCGGCCTTGATCGTGGTCTTGGTCTCCGACACGATCTCGAACTGGCCGTTCGGCTGGATCTCGCCGATCATCACCGGCTTCGACAGGTGATGGTTGGTGTTCATCACCTCGACGAAGCCCGACGGCGCCTTCACTTTCTGGCCGTACATCGCCTGGCGAACGGCGTTGACGTCGGTGGTGCCGGCCTGCTCCACCGCCTGCGTCCACATCTTGAAGCCGATATAGTGGGCTTCCATCGGGTCGTTGGTGACGCGCTTGTCGTTCTTGATGAAGGCGTGCCACTGCTTGATGAAGGCCTCGTTGGTCGGGTTCTTCACGGACTCGAAGTAGTTCCAGGCGGCGAGATGGCCGACCAGGTTCTTGGTGTCGATGCCGGAAAGCTCCTCCTCGCCGACGGAGAAGGCGACCACCGGGATGTCGGAGGCCTTGATGCCCTGATTGGCCAGCTCCTTGTAGAAGGGCACGTTGGCGTCGCCGTTGATGGTCGAGACCACCGCCGTCTTCTTGCCCGCCGCGGCGAAGCTCTTGATTGCCGCCACCTCGGTCTGCCAGTCGGAGAAGCCGAAGGGGGTGTAGTTGATCTTGATGTCCTCGGCGGCGACGCCCTTGGACTTCAAGAAGGCCTCGAGAATCTTGTTGGTGGTGCGCGGATAGACGTAGTCGGTGCCCTCGAGCACCCAGCGCTTCGCCTCGCCGCCTTCCTTGCTCATGAGATACTCGACCGCCGGGACCGCCTGCTGATTGGGCGCGGCGCCGGTATAGAAGACGTTGTTCGAGCTTTCCTCGCCCTCATACTGCACGGGATAGAACAGCAGGCCGTTCAGCTCCTCGAAGACCGGCAGCACCGATTTGCGCGACACCGAGGTCCAGCAGCCGAACACCACCGCGACCTTGTCCTTCTGCAGCAGCTCGCGCGCCTTCTCGGCGAAGAGCGGCCAGTTGGAGGCGGGATCGACCACGACGGCCTCGACCTTCTTGCCCAAGAGGCCGCCATGCTGGTTGAGGTCATCCACCATCATCAGCACGGTGTCCTTGAGCGTGGTCTCGCTGATCGCCATCGTCCCGGACAGCGAATGCAGCACCCCCACCTTGATCGTGTCCTGCGCCTGCGCCGGCGCCAGCGCCGCCGACGCCGCGACTGCGCCGGCAAATGCCAGCACCTTAATAAAGGTCCCAGATGCCATAACGCCTTCCCTTCTCCTCTCGGCATGACACCGGCCATGCCCCCTGTATGCGTGATGGCAAGAAACGGGCCAAAGGCCAGTCGGATTGGGATTCAACGGCTTCGCCATCGCCGCCAAAGTCCAAGCGCAAGCGCGGGCGACAAAAACGAACCAAGTTGACGTTTTTTTGCTCAGATATGCTCAATAAATAATCTTTCTAGAGATTTGATCAATTTAAATGCATAGAGCACAATTAGTAATCAGATAATTCATCGTCCCCGTCACATCGAAGCCAAAAAATCGGGTTCGGCCTCTGGCATATCGCTTGCATTCTGCGGCGCGGGATGCGCTATTCCATTTATGAGTTTTTCATTTAAATGAGCGATATTTTCATCTTATGGCCTGCACGAGCCAACCAGGCGACCAACAGCCATCAACGAGGCAAAGAGGTGAAGAGGATGTCCCGCCGTACCTTCGGTTACGCCTCGCGCGTGACGCTTTTGGCCTTGGGCGTTGCCGCGGCGGCGAGCCTGCCGGCGCGCGCCGATGAGACCACTCCGGCCGCGCCGGAGACTCCCGCCGCGCCGGAGGCCGCCGCCGCGCCGACATCGAACGCGGTGGCGAGCCCGTCGATGACGGGGCCGCTTGCCGCCAATCCCAACCCGCTCAAATTCGACGCAGGACCGCTCGGCCCGGTCTACGTGACCGGCGCCGTCAGCGGGCTCGGCATGGCGCAGACCAATCCGACGGCCGCCGACAAGACCGACCGTTTCGACATCAGCAACGGCCAGGTCGTCGTCCAGAACACGGCCGGCCTCGTGCAGTTCTATGCCCAGGGCGGCATCTACTCGATCCCGGTGCTCGGCACGCCCTATGTCACGGCCGGCAGAACCAACAGCCTGCTGTTCGGGCCGTTGCCCGAGGGTTATCTGAAGCTGGCGCCGACCGACACCTTCTCGGTTCAGGCCGGCAAGCTGCCGACGCTGATCGGCGCGGAATACACCTTCACCTTCGAGAACATGAACATCGAGCGCGGGCTCTTGTGGGCGCAGGAGCCGGCGGTGAGCGACGGCGTGCAGGCCAACTATACGGTCGGGCCGCTCGCCTTCTCCGTCTCCCTCAACGACGGGTACTATTCCGGCAACTACAATTGGCTCACCGGGTCCGCCGCCTGGACGATCGACGCCAGCAACACCCTTGCCGCGGTCGGCGGCGGCAATTTCGGACACTCGCCCCAGGCGACCTTCGCGACGCCGCCGACGCTGAACAACGGCTCGCTGTTCAACCTCATCTACACCTACAGCGCCGCACCCTGGACGATCACGCCCTATGTCCAATTCATCGACGTGCCGAAAGAGCCGGGCCTCGGCTGGACGCATGAGGCACAGAGCTACGGCGGCGCGGTGCTCGCGAGCTACGCTTTTACCGACGCCATCAGCCTCGCCGGCCGGGCCGAGATCGTCGGCTCGACCGGGAACGGGACGGACGGCTCGCCCAACCTCCTTTTCGGACCGGGCAGCTCGGCCTGGTCGCTGTCGCTGACGCCGAGCTATCAGCAAAGCCTCTTCTTCGTGCGGGCCGAGGCGTCCTATGTCGGAGTGAGCGGCATTGCCCCCGGCGCCGCTTTCGCCCATAGCGGCAACGCCACGAACCAGGCCCGGTTCCTGGCCGAAACCGGCATCGTCTTTTAGGGCGGCAAGAAGCTCGGCATTGCGGGGCCGCTTTTGCCGGCCTGCCGCACTTGGCGAAACGCAGAGGGTGAAGCGGCTTGCGACGGGGCCTCTTCACCTTTCTTGCTTGTTCGGGGACGGGCGCAGGCTCACGGCTTTCGCCCGATGAAGCTGCGGAAGACGTCGAGATCGACGTCGCAGCGGCACGCGACGAAGCCGCAATCGCGCATCGCCTGAAGAATGCGCTCCGCGGGCACGCAGTTCTCGATCGTCTCCCAGTGATAGCGCATCAAGGTGCGGGCACGAGCGTCGCCGGTGGTCAAGCGGGACAAGACGGGCACCAGGCGGCGGAGATAAGCCGATACCACAGCACGGCTCAGCGGCCTGGTCGGCTTGCCGATCTCCAGCAGCAGGAGGGTGCCGCCGCGGCGCAGGACGCGGTGGAACTCGCGAAAGGCGACCACGAGGTCCGAGACGTGGCGCAACGCATAGCCCATCGTCAGGAAATCGGCAGTTTCCCCCGCCAGCGGCAGGCTTTCGGCCGCGCCTTGAACCAGCGGAATGCCGAGCTTGCGACGCGCGACGGCAAGCATGCCCTCGCTGAGATCGACGCCGATCACGCCTTTGGCGTCGCCGATGACGGCGATCGCCTCCGCCGCCAGCAACCCCGTGCCGACCGCGACATCGATGACGCGCAAGCCCGGGCGCAGCCCCGCGCGCAGGAGGCAGCGACGGCGATACCGGGTGCCGGTGCCCAGCGAGAACAGCCGGTTGATCGAATCGTAATGCGCCGCGGTCGTGTTGAAGAGGCTGCGGACGAAAGGCTGGCGCTCAGAACGCCGCTCATAGAAGCCGGCGATGACCGGATGCGGCTCGGCGCCGCTTTGCGACTGGGGATCGTGCACGGCGGCAACTCCCTCGGTTCCCCGGCGCATTCCTAGGCCGCGGGCTGGATATCGGCAATCCGGACTGGTAGTCTTTTCCGACCCGTCCACTCCTGTCCAGAAGGGGCGTTCGCCGCCGTTGGCCAGCCAAGCGGTCCATGCACAATCGGCCGAGGCAGCGCCACCGGCGCGATGCGAGGTGCTCGTCGTCGGCGGCGGCCCGGCGGGCTCGACCATCGCGGCGCTGCTCGCCGCGCGCGGCAGGCGCGTGGTCCTGGTCGAAAAGGACCGGCATCCGCGCTTCCATATCGGCGAGTCGCTGCTGCCGCTCAACCTGCCGCTCTTCGACCGGCTCGGCGTCAAGCAAGAGATCGAGCGGATCGCGATGCTCAAATACGGCGTCGAATTCGTCTCACCCTATCACAAGCGGAACGTCACCTACGATTTCGCCCACGCCTGGGACAAGTCGTTCCCCTACTCCTATCAGGTCCGCCGCGCCGATTTCGATCACATCCTGCTGAAAAACGCCGCCGCCAAGGGGGCGGAGGTCATCGAGGAGTGCCGGGTCGGCGAGGTCGAATTCCTGCGCGAAGGCGGCGCCGTGGTCACCGCCCGCGACGGCGACGGCGGCACGCGCCGCTGGCGGGCCGATTTCCTGGTCGATGCTTCCGGACGGGACACGCTGCTCGCCGGAAGGCTCGGCATCAAGCGGCGCAACCGGCGGCACAGCAGCGCCGCCATCTTCGGACACTTCGCCGGCGCAAAGCGCCTGCCCGGAAAGGCCGAAGGCAATATCAGCATCTTCTGGTTCGATCACGGCTGGTTCTGGTTCATTCCGCTCGCCGACGGCACGACCAGCATCGGCGCCGTCTGCCCGCCCGCCTATCTCAAGTCGCGCAAGACCGACGTCGCCGACTTCTTCATGAGCACGATCGCGCTCTGCCCGGAAATCGCCGATCGCCTCAAGGACGCGCGGCTCGTCGCCCCCGTCACGGCCACCGGCAACTACTCCTACAGCGCCGAGCGCATGACCGGCCGGAGCTTCATCATGGTGGGCGATGCCTTCGCCTTCATCGACCCGGTCTTCTCCACCGGGGTCTATCTGGCGATGACCTCGGCCTTTCTCGGCGCCGACGCGGTCGAGGCGTGCCTCGACGCGCCGCGCTCGGCCGAGCGCGTGCTGAAGCGCTACGAGGTCGAGGCGCGCCGCGGGCTCGCGGCCTTCACCTGGTTCATCTACCGCATTCCCGAGCCGGCGTTCCGCAACCTTTTCATGTCGCCGCGGAATTATTTCCGCATCGAGGAGGCCGTGCTGTCGCTGCTCGCCGGCGACATCTTCGGCCGCTCGCCGATCGGGCCGCGGCTTGCCTGCTTCAAGCTCCTTTATTACGCGACGAGCCTCTTCCATCTGAGGTCCGGCATCAGGTCGTGGCGGATGCGGCGGCGGAACGCCGCGCTCGAGGCCGCGGGCTAGGAGCCCGTGCACCGCCTTCTCCCGCATCGCGCGGCAAAGCGGCCGGCCCTGCCAAGCCGCCGCTCGCCCGCCGCGACCGGCCGCCGCGGAACGATGCCGCGGCACGCCGGACTGTCCGCGCGTTGGCGCGGCGTCCGCGACCCCATCGTCTTCTATGGCCTGCTCGCGCTCTTCGGCGCCAGCAGCCTGCTCTGGAGCCTGACGGCGGCGGCGCTCTACCGGGTGCTGCCGCGCCGGACCGGCGAGAGGCTGGGGCAATGGATGATATGGGCGGGCTTCCGCGGCTTCGTCGGCGCGATGCGGCTTGCCGGCGCGCTCGAGTGCGATTTCGCCGCGCTCGACGCGCTCGCCGAGGCGCCGGCGCTGGTGATCGCGCCCAATCATCCCTCGCTGCTCGACGCGGTGCTGGTGCTGTCGCGCGTGCCGCATGCGGTGGGCGCGGCAAAGGCGGAGATCTGGGACAATGCGTTCCTCGGCGGCGGCGCGCGGCTGGCGGGCTTCATCCGCAACGATTCTCCGGCAAAGCTGGTCAAGCAAGCGGTGCGACAGGTGCGAGCGGGCCGGCATTTCCTGATCTTCCCCGAAGGCACGCGATCGAGCGCCCGCCCCGTCGGCGATTTCAAGGGCGGCTTCGCGCTGATCGCCCGCCGCGCCGGAGCGCCCGTGCAGCCGGTGTTCATCGAGACCGCCTCGCGCTTTCTCGCCAAGGGCTGGCCGCTTTTCAAGCGGCCCAAGCTGCCGCTCGTCTATCGCATCCGCCTGGGGCAGCGCGTCAGCATCGACGGCGACGTGCACGAGGCGGTCGACCGGCTCCACCTCTATTACCGGCGCGCGCTCGATGCGGGCGATCCCTGATCCCGCGGCCTCGTGACCCAGGAAGCGGCCACCCATCTCGTCCTGATCCCCAGCTACAACACCGGCGCCGCCGTGCTGGCGACGGTGGCCGAGGCGCGGCGAGCCTGGACCCCGGTCTGGGTCGTGGTCGACGGCAGCACCGACGGCAGCGGCGCAGCGCTCCAGCGCCTTGCGGCGGGCGATCCCGGCCTGCGCGTCCTGATCCGGGCGCGCAACGGCGGCAAGGGCGCGGCGGTGCTCGAAGGCTTGCGCGCGGCGGAGGCGGAGGGTTTCACCCACGCGCTGACCATGGACGCCGACGGCCAGCATCCGGCGGCGATGATCGCGGCGTTCATGGCGCTCTCGCGCGCTCATCCCGAAGCGATGATCCTCGGCGTTCCCGTGTTCGACCAAAGCGCGCCGCGGCTGCGCGTCGCCGGCCGGCGCGTCTCCAACGGGCTCGTCCATCTGGAGACGCTGTGGGGCGGCATCGAGGACTCGCTGTTCGGCTTCCGCGTCTATCCCATCGCCGCCTTGCGCGCGGTCATGGAGTCCGGCCGGTCGATGCGGCGCTTCGATTTCGATCCGGAAGCGGCGGTAAGGTTGAGCTGGCGCGGCGTGCCGATCATCGCCCGGCCGGTGCCGGTGCGGTATTTCCGGCGCGAGGAGGGCGGCGTGTCGCATTTCCGCTATCTGCGCGACAACGCGCTTCTCGCCTGGATGCATCTGCGGCTGCTGAGCGGCCTCGTGCCTCGCCTGCCGCGGCTCGCGCTGCGGCGGCTCAGATCATCGCGCCGTTGATCGAGATGAGCTGGCCGGAGATGTATCCCGCGCTTTCGGAAGCAAGAAAATTCACGAGATCGGCGACCTCTTCCGGCCGTCCCGCGCGCTTCATCGGCACCAGCCGCTCGATCGTCTCCTTGGCGAAGACGCCGTCGGCCGCGGGCGAGGCGATGATGCCGGGCGCCACGGTGTTGACGGTGATGCCGCGGCTCGCCAGCTCCAGCGCCAAGGAGCGCGCGGCGCCGTGCAGGCCCGCCTTGGCCGCGGCGTAGTTGACCTGACCGGCATTGCCGGCAAGCGCCGCCACCGACGAGAGGTTGACGATGCGGCCCCAGCGCGTCCGGATCATCGGCAGGAGCAGCGGCTGAGTGACGTTGAAGAAGCCGTTGAGCGAGACGTCGATGACGCGCGACCATTGCTCCCGGCGCATGCCCGGCATCACGGCATCGTCGTGGACGCCGGCGTTGTTGACGAGGATCTGCAACGCGCCCGCCTCGAGCAGCCTTTCGAGCGCCGCCCGCGTCGCCTCGGCATCGGTCACGTCGAAGACGACGGGCTCGGCCGAGCCGCCGGCGGCGGCGATCTCGGCGGCGACCGCCTCGGCGCGCGCGGGGCCGCCATGGGCGTGGACATAGACGTGATGGCCCGCCGCCGCGAGCCGGCGGGCGATCGCCGCGCCGATCGCGCCGCTGCCGCCGGTGACCAGCGCCCGCCTCATGCGGACGGGAGGTCGAGCACGACCGCCGCGCGGCCGCTGAGCACCTCGCGCCCGGCGCAGGCAAGGGCGAAGCGGTAGAGCGCCTGCCGCTCATCCCCCGCCAGGCGGCGGGCGTCGATGACAAGCGCGTCGGCGAGCAGGTCGAGACGCTCCTCGCGCCAGGTCACGTCGCGCAGGCTCGCAAGATATCCTGCCCGCGGCGCGCGTGCGGCATCACCCGCCAGCCGGCCATGGACCGCCATGGCTTGAGCGGCGAACTCGATGCCGCAGATGGCGGCGAGCCCGCTGGCGCGCCGGAGCGGATTGTCCGCGGCGCGGTGGCGCAGCGAGAGGCAGCGGATCGAAGCCTCGTCCCAGCGCAGCACGCGATCGAGCAAGCACATGGCGCCGGCATGGGGAATGAGCGCCGCGATCTGCTCCCGGCCGATCATCGCGCCGCCGCCATCGCGTCGCGCGCCGGCCCGACCGCCGCCGCCCGAGCCGCGGGCTCGAGCGAGAGGCCGATCTCGAGGGTCGGGAGATAGTCGAGAGCGAGGGCACGCGCCGCGCCCGACGCCAAACCCGCCAGCAGCGGCAGACTGCGCGCCGCCGGGGTGCCGCGGCGCAACGCCTCGAGCGCGGCGTCCGTCATGGCCGGAGCGCCGGCAGCGGCGCGCCGCAGCACGAGATCAAGCCGCGCGAGCGAGCCGGCGGTCGGGCCCGGCGTCAGCACAAGCGCCGTCCCGAACGCCGCGGCAATGGGGCGCGCACGGTTCAGCGGCTCGGGATAGCGCACGTCATAGGCGACGAGCGCCACGGCGCGATCCTCGACCGTCGCCTGGACCGCGGCTTCGAGCAGCCCCGCGGCGAAGCTCGCGTCATAGCAACTGAGGCTGGTCGAGGGCGCCCGCGAGCGGGCGGCGATGGTCCAATAGCCCGCCGGCGCGTTGTGCACCGAGTTGTGAAACCGGGTCGGCGACATCTCGCCGCCGGGCGTGGCCAAGGTTTCGAGAATCTGATGGATCGTCGCGCCGTCGCCGCCGGAGGAGGCAAAGACGGTGGCCGTCTGCGCGGCATCGCGCCCCGCCATGTCGAAAGCTTCCTTGCCGACCGCGAGCGCAAGCCGCACGGTCTCCACCGTGCGGCGGCGCTCGTTCGGCGGCAGCAGCGGGCTCGGCGGCGCGATGACGGGGGCCGGCAGGTAGGGGGCGGCGCCGGCCAGCACCGGCCGGCTCGCCGCCCAGCCGGCGAGGCCGGGGCCGCACAAACCGACGCCTTCGA
>Ga0187784_10000030_pt1 | contig 82553 bp, 80 predicted proteins | sample 1015_SJ02_MP15_2_FD_132964 | JGI IMG/M metagenome (GOLD analysis project Ga0187784, IMG submission 132964) | Tropical peat soil microbial communities from peatlands in Department of Meta, Colombia - 1015_SJ02_MP15_20_MG | ecosystem: Environmental > Terrestrial > Soil > Wetlands > Peat | place...
AAAATGCAAGTTAAATTGGCGAAATCTTCTCCGTGTGTGGCGGACTCTCTCGTCCGCCGCGTTTGATCCTGAGCAATCTTGCGCGGGGTGCCCCACGTTTTCGCGTTTTTTTGCGAAACGTGGGATCTAAAGACTTATATAGAGAGAAGGGGAATCGGGCTGTCTGCGCGGCCCTATTCCGCGAACCCGTCCGGCTGGGTTACCGCGCCGATGTGAGCTTCGTGATCGATAAATTGCCGTCCGGCAGCCAGAGCTTTGCGATCAATTTCCAGCAGTGCGACTCTCTTGACTTTATCTTCTATGACGTCCATCGCTGTTCCAGCGCTCAGGCATTCGGTTTCTTCCAGCAGCGCGCCCATCATCACGATGTTCGCCGCCTTGGCCGAACCTAGCTTGTCGGCAATCTCAGCCGCCGGGATGCACATTACCTGCGCTCGTGGTTTCTCGAAATCGTCAGGAAGCCGGTCGCGATTGTAAAGAATCAATCCCCCGTCATGAACGTGGCTGGCAAATTTCCGCAACGAGAGCTCGTTCATCGCAATCAGCACATCAGGATGGGAGATCAACGGCGACCCTACGCGCTCCTTCGACAAACAGACGTGGCAATGCGCGCTGCCGGAGCGCATTTCCGGTCCATACGAGGGCAGCCAGCTCACCTCGAGGCCCTCCCGCATGCCCATCTCCGTGAGCAGTTGTCCGAGCAACAGCACACCCTGCCCGCCGAATCCGGCGATCTTGATCGACAAATCCTTGAAGTGATGATGGTGCTGGCGTGTGGGTTCCGCGGCGTAGTCGGCACTGGTGGTGATTTCGAGAACATCGGGCGTGGGCCGCTGCAGCGGCGCGTTGTTGACCGGCATTTGCGGCTGGCAGTCACGGAACACATTCAGCGGGAATACGGGCACCATTTTTTCGTAAACCCAGCGCCGCGCTTCCACTGGATCTTTGCCCCAAATCGTCGGACAAGGCGAGAGGATTTCCACGAAGCTAAAGCCGGCGCCGCTTTTCTGTAGTTCCAGCGCCTTGCGGATCGCACGCCGCGCTTTCATGATGTTCTTGTTGTCGCACAGCGCAACCCGCTCGATATATACAGGCGCCACTAATGTCGCCAACAGCTCTGCCATGTGCAGCGGAAATCCCTCATTCGCAGGACGGCGCCCGAATGGTGATGTCGTGCTCTTCTCTCCCACCAGGGTCGTCGGCGCCATCTGGCCGCCGGTCATCCCGTAAATCGCATTGTTAAGAAAGAAAACTGTGATCTTCTCGCCACGGTTCGCCGCATGCACGATTTCCGCTGTGCCGATCGCAGCAAGGTCCCCATCCCCCTGATACGAAATGACGACGGATTCCGGGCACGCGCGCTTGAGGCCGGTGGCCGCAGCCGGAGCGCGTCCGTGCGCCACCTGCACATTGCCTACATCAAAGTAGTAGTAAGCGAAAACTGAGCAGCCAACCGGGCTGACAAAAATCGTGCGGTCCTGCACGCCTAAATCCTGCAGGGCTTCGGCGATCAGCTTATGCGCGATGCCATGTCCGCATCCCGGACAGTAATGCGTCTGATGCTTGAGTTCTGATTTGCGCTCGTACAGGTCGTAGAACACCGCCGACTTCGAGTGAATGACTTCGTAACCATTAGCGCTGCTTTCCGCATCCATCACTGCAGCTTTGTTTTCATTCTCCATGTTCGGCTCCCTCGCTCAGCCAACCCTCACATAGGGACAGCCGCTCTCGGCTGTTCAGCGGGTGCCCCATGTTTCGCGTTTTTTTTGCGAAACGTGGGATGTTGCCGCTCGCCCTAAATCAACACTCCCACTCTTTCCATCACCTGCTCGTGCAATTCCTCCACCGACGGCACGTTGCCGCCCACCCGGCCATAAAACTCCACCGGAAGCATGTTTCCTACCGCCAGGCGAACATCCTCGAGCATCTGTCCGTTGCTCAACTCCACCACCAGGACCTTCCGCGCCCGGCACGCCGCCTTTGCCAGTGTCTTTGATGGGTACGGCCACAACGTGATCGGCCGGAATAAACCGGCTCTTAGGCCTTCTTTGCGCAGGCTGTCCACCGCGGATCGCAATACCCGTGACACGATGCCGAATCCCACCAGCAGGACCTCCGCATCCTCCGCCCGATACATTTCATATCGCGTTTCCTCGCGCTGACAGCGGATGTACTTGGCTTCCATTGCCCGCCCGTGCTCCTCCAGTTCGTCGGGTTCAAGATAGATCGAGGTCACAAGATTGGCGCGCGTTTCAGGCGTGCCCTTAACTACCCAGGCCTTCTCCGGGAGCACAGGCTCGCGATACTCCAGATCCAGCGGCTCCATCATCTGGCCAACGAATCCATCGGTGAGCACAATTGCCGGATTGCGATATTTGTCAGAGAGCTCAAAGGCCAGCATGGTGTGGTCCGCCATCTCCTGCACCGATGCCGGAGCCAGTACGATGTTGCGGTAATTCCCGTGCCCTCCGCCCTTCACCATGGCGAAATAATCGCTCTGTTCCGGCGCAATGTTGCCCAGTCCTGGCCCACCCCGCACTACATCCACGATGACGCAGGGCAGTTCGGCGCCCGCGATATACGAGATGCCCTCCTGCATCAAGCTGAGGCCGGGGCCTGAGGATGCGGTCATGACGCGGACCCCGGCCGCAGCTGCGCCGTACACCATGTTGATGGCGGCGACTTCGCTCTCCGCCTGCAAGAAAGTTCCACCGACCTGCGGAAGATACAAGGCCGCCGCTTCCGCGATCTCGCTGGCGGGAGTAATTGGATATCCGTAGTAGGCGCGGCATCCGGCAAGGATCGCGCCCTTGATGACGGCAACATTTCCCTTACAGAGCTGCCGCATGTTCGCCTCCTGGCACTTTGGGAACAATTTTCAGCCGCGGAACTAACCGGTACACCGTGATCGCGCCCGGCTCCGGGCAGCAGTAGAAACAAATCCCGCATCCCGTGCAGTCCTGTCCCGTGTAACGTGCCGGATGCACTCCGTAGGCGCTCAGTTCGGGCGCCAGCTCAAGGCACTTGGGTGGACAGGATTCCACGCACAACCCGCAACCTTTGCACTCCTCGATGTCGATCGTTACGTTACCGCGTGCTTGCCCCATGGTTCACCTCGCTCCGACCGGCTCGGAATTTACCGGCCGTTGCAACCACTTCGTCTTCTCACAGTACCTGTAAAGCTCGTCGCGGAACTTGGGGTGCGCGATCTCAATCAGCGACTTGGCGCGTTCCCGAATGCTCTTGCCGTGCAGGTAAGCGACCCCGTACTCGGTCACCACATAGCGAATCAGCCCACGCGACGTCACCACACCCGCCCCGGGGCTCAACATCGGAACAATGCGCGAGATGCTCTCGTTCTTCGCGGTCGAGGCCAGCGCGATGATCGGTTTGCCGCCCTTCGAATGCGAGGCGCCGCGCAAGAAATCCACTTGCCCGCCGATCCCGCTGTAGAACGATGTGCCAATCGAGTCCGAACAGACTTGTCCGGTCAAATCCACCTGCAGCGCCGAGTTGATCGCCACCATGTTGTCGTTGCGCGCGATCGACAGCGGATCGTTGGTATAAGCCGTGGGATGAAACTCGAAAACCGGATTGTTGTCTACGAAGTCAAACAGGTCCTTGCTCCCCAGGGCAAATCCCAGAATCACTTTGCGTGGTTTGAAGTTCTTGCGTGCTCCATTGATCACTCCCGCTTCAATCAGCGGAATCACGCCGTCGGAGACCAGTTCGCTGTGTACGCCCAAATCTTTCCGGTCCATGAGTAAGGGCAGCACCGCATCCGGGATGCCACCGATTCCGGTCTGCAACACTGCTCCGTCCTCAATGAGGCTGGCCACATTGCGTGCGATCGCCACTTGCAATGCCGATGGTTCGGTCTTTTCCAGCGCACAAAGCGGCCGCGTCGACTCCACGATCACATCAAGGTCGCTCACATGGATGAAGCTGTCACCGTAAGTGCGCGGCATCTGCGCGTTGACCTGGGCCACCACGCGATTGGCACACTTGGCTGCCGTCAACGTTGTATCCACGCCCACGCCGAAGCTGCAAAAACCGTGCGAATCCGGAGGCGACACTTCGATCAGCGCTACGTCAATCGGCATCGCTCCGCTTTCGAACAATTCCTCAATTTCGCTCAAATATATCGGCGTATAATCGGCGCGGCCTTCGTTGATGGCTTCGCGCACATTTCCGCCGATAAACATCGCATTGTGGCGGAAGTGTCCCACCATATCCGGAGCAACGTAGGGCGCGGCCCCCAGGGTCATCATGTGGACAATTTCGACATCCTGCACGAAAGGCGCGCGCCGGATCAGCGCTTCCACCAGCGTTTCCGGCTCGGCGCAGCCCGGCTGGATATAAACTCGCATTCCAGACTGCACACATCGCAGCGCTTCATCGGCCGTGATCAGCTTGTCTCGATAATCTGTCTGCCAGGACATCTTCCTCTCTCCCTTACATGGCGCTGCGCGACGCAGTGGTTTCCGCTGCGCCGGCGGCCACTTCCCGCTCATAACCCAGAGCTGCGTAGAAAATTGCATGATCAAAAAACTGCTCGAGCAATTGCAATAATTCCAGTTCGCCAAACACCTCGACGGGCCGGTCCATGGGCGATTCTTTTTTCAGAAACTCCCATAAGTTTTCCTTCGTCAGAAAGATGGTCATGGCTACCTGACTAAAGGGCACCTGCTGTTGTGCACGACGGGCCCCAATTTCCAGGTAGCGCTTCTCAATGTCGAATTCGGTTTTGCCCAGCAGCCAGTCGCCGAGGTGACGGTAAATCTCGTAAACCCGCTCTTTCAGTTCTTCCGGGGGTACGTTGGCATAGTCGCGGACCTGGTCGCATTCCTGAACTCGGGCGAGAAGGGCGGCGGCCAGCGCCTGAGAGTGGGTTTCAATTAGGCGGACGAGTCGGTATAAGAGCATCATGACCGGGTTCCTCTGGCTCCAGTCTCTTCCCGGTCATGGTCTGCAGCCGTGATGCTTGCTACAAGAAAATGTGATCGCCGTCACATCGGTAAGCTCTTAGAGGAAAACGAATTTGCCCTCAAGCCGACGGGAAAGCCCCGCTCAAAACGGGGCCGGCCGAGGCGTCCCCGAACGAGGTGAAAACGATGGCCCTTTTACTTCTGCGCGGCCTTTTTCTCTGCTTCCTTTTTCTGGGCTTCTACCGTCCATGGCGAGACAATGCCATTCTCCCGCGCATAAGCCACGACCTGGCCCAAATGTTCATGCGCGTCTGCCACGAGAATGTAAACCACATCCCCGGCGTTGGCTTGCGGACCTAGCTTGGGCAGCAATTTCGCGAACTCCGCGTTGCTCATGCCATTGATGGTTTTCTGCGTGAACTCCGACGATTTGTTCAGTTCATCCACGATCCGGGATTTATCGGTGCTTGATTTCTCAAACGTTTTGGGATCGAAGCCGGCGGGAGTTTCCGCGCCCATGAGGTGCAGAATCTGATAACGTTCACCGGCGACGTGGAGAAAGACTTCGGCAAAAGACCGCGAATCCGGCGAAGGACGCCAATTGAATTTGTCGGCCGGAATAGCGTTGGCCAGGTCCACAAATTTCTTCTGCACGACCTGCATGTCCAGTAGAGACTGACCCTTCATGTCATAGCTGGGAGCCGTGTGGTCGGCCGCATCGGAAGCCTGCCCGGTTGCCACAATCGTTCCCAGGGCCAGCCAAACTAAGACCAGACAAAGAAACCCCGCCGCTAGAAACAGTTTCTTCATTTCCATCCTCCTTGAAGATGCCACTGGTTTGCTTAGACGAGGGTTCGGAAAAAACGGCTTTGGTTGCGACGGCTGGTCGGAGAACAACTGAATTGGCAACAAGGGTAAGCCGATTTTAGGCTAGGAGGCGACGGCCTAAACCACAGGTGACACAGAGGAGTCTTGTTTTGTTATGAGGTGCCAGGCTTCGCGGAATTGTTCGAAGTGGCCGCCGTCGCATTTGCCTGTTCCGGCGGGATAAAGACGAACGTGTTTGTGGCCCGCGATTGCTTCCACCGGGATGATGTACCAGGCATCGTGGGTGACGATGTAGGCGGCGAAGAAATCGATGTCGTCGGAGGTGTAGAGGCGGCGTCCGTGGCCGTGGCCTCGAACGCCAAGATTGATGAGGTATCCGCGACGATGAGAGGTGAAGGCGGATTTGACCTGGATGCGGAGCAGGCGGTCTCCGCCGGTGACTACGAAATCGAAAGCAAGGCTGTCGCCGTAGGGCTTGCAGACGCCGAGTCCGAGGCTAGCGGCTTTAAGTACGAAGACGAGTTCGGCGAGTTCGCCTTTGCGCTTGGGATCGCGGGCCTCGCCTCCGGCTTTGGCGCGCCGGATCGTGCACGTATCTGAAAACTTACAGTAGCCCATGGGTTGATGACCTTGGATTGAGATGGGATGGTTCGCGTAGGGATAGCCGCTCCCGGCTGTCGGGCTGAGCGCAGCTCAGCAGTGGGGTGAAAACACAAAAAGCGCAGCCTCAGCCGCGCCTAAACTTCCTCTCTACTTTCAGAATAGCAAATTCGATAGGGGTCTTATGACACGTTTCGCCGATTTATTTCTAACATCGAATGAACACTTTAGGAGAAATTTTGCAGTTTTTGGGAGCTTGCGCTGGACTTCTTTGGCGAGATCGTCCTTTTCGTCCTTGGCTTCCCAATACCCGTGCGGCAGGTGGTAGAGATCGAGGAGAGCGCCGTCGACTATGACGGAGGATTTCTTGGCGCGGGCGATGCGGTATTCGGTGATGAGGGTCAGCTTGGGTTCGGTCTTCCTGCCGCACTTGGCGAGCAGGTCGGCGAAGGCGCGGCGGATGGCGCTTTCATGGTCAATGTGGAGTTGCCCGTGCTCGTGCAGGGTCTCGTAATACGCCTTGACAGCGATGTGCGACGGCTTGAGCGAAAGAGACATGTAAAACTGGGTAAGTGTACAACGGGCGCTGCCGAGCGCCTAGCGATGGCAATCATAACTGGATGTGTTCATTCAATGTCCGAGACATGCGGACAGGGGTGTCCCGCGCCACACATTCTGTCGAGCTTTCGCTCGACTGGACAGCCGGGAGCGGCTGTCCCTACACGGTCGATGCACGATTCCCACGTTGCGCCAAAGCATGCCAGGTGCCCCATTTCTCGCGTTTTGTGCGAGGAGTGGTAGGCCATCATTCCGCTGGTCTCGGTCCCATCTCCACGAGATCACAGTCGTTTACCTTGACCGGGCCTACGTCACCGAATATTCTGTCGAGCTGCGCTCGGGTGGACAGCCGAGGGCGGCTGTCCCTACGTGGTCGGTGCAGGATCGCAGGTTTCGCAGAGAGGTCGAAACATGGGGCAGCCAGCACAAAGCCATCCGTTTGTGAATGCGGTAACCGAAGGTGAGCCTGGACGTGTGGGTTGGCACTGCTCACGTAGGGACAGCCGCTCCCGGCTGTCCGGCGGAGCGAAGCTCCGCAGAGTTCAGGGACGAAACGGATTCACCTGATCCGCGCACCAAAACCACTGATAATCTTTCCATTCACGTACCAGCCCCTTGCGAATCGGATTTTCCAGAAGGTAGGCAATTTTCTCTTCCAATTTCTCCGACGCGCGCAACACACGATCAAAAGACTCCGTCTGCCACACCCGTCCATTTCTGCCGAGTTCACGGTTGATCAAGTGCGCCGAAGCGCCTTTGATCCGGTCCATGATCCGGGCCAGAGAGCAGACTTCTTGCTTATCCTCATCTACCAGAGGCGTGAAGATCATGTGCACGTGATCGGGCATTACCACAACGGCATGAGCGAACAGCTTCGATCCATTGTCGTAAAGGCAGCAGTTCAGGGTAATAGAACGCGCGTTTTCCGGCAGAATCCAGCGTTGATGGGTGCAGAACGTAACAAAATGCGGCTTGCCGTCTCGCTGCAGGTGGGGAAGCTTGCGACGGTAAAACGTCTTGAGAATGAACGGGGCCATCATCGGCAATCATGGCATTGCGCTACTTCCGTGCTCGACAAAAAACAACCGGTTGAGGAGTTGATGAACCGATTTGGGATTCTATCGGGCTACGCTCGACTGGACAGCCCCTTCGACTCCGCTCAGGGCAGGCTCTGCGGCTGTCCCTACGTGTTTCATGCTGATATCCCAGAGCGGCTGTCCCTACGTGGTCTGTGCCAACCGATATAATTTTGTTCCATGCCAGCCGCTGCCAAGGATGTTGAGAAGAAAATCGAGGCGCTGAGGGAGAAGATCCGGCGCCACGAATATCTGTATTACGTCGTGGACGCACCGGAGATCAGCGACGCCGAGTTTGACCGGCTGATGAGCGATCTGAAGAAGCTGGAAGCGGTGCATCCGGAGCTGATTACCAGCGATTCACCGACGCAGAGAGTTGGGGGCAAGCCGCGCGAAGGCTTCGTCAAGGTGCCGCATTCTTCGCCCATGCTGTCGCTGGACAATACGTACAACGTGGAAGATCTGCGCAACTGGGAGCGGAGGGTGCACGAGCTGAGCGGGCGCAAAGACATTGAGTATGTCTGCGAGCTGAAGCTGGATGGCATGTCGCTGGCGGTGCGCTATGAAGATGGCAAGCTGGTGCGCGGGATTACGCGCGGGGATGGCAGCGTCGGGGAGGATGTGACGGCGAATGTGCGGACGGTGAGATCGATTCCGCTGTCGATTGCGAAAGAAAAATTGAAAGCGGCAGGGATGCCGCGAGATTTTGAGGTGCGCGGAGAGATGCTGATGCCGATCAGCTCGTTCAAGAAGATGAATGAAGAGCGGGAGCGGCAAGGGCTGTCGCTGTTTGCGAATCCGCGGAACGCGACAGCAGGGACGGTGCGGCAGCTGGAGCCGAGTATCACGGCGCAGCGGCGGCTGGACTATTTTGCGTATGCGCTGCTGGAGGATGGGCGGACGTATTTTGATCGGCATTGGGAGACGTTGAATGCGCTGCAGGCGGTAGGATTCAAGGTTAATTCCACGAGAAAACTGGCGACAAATTTTGAAGAAGTGTGGAAGTTTATCGAGAAGGAAGAAGTGAAGCGGGAGAACTTGCCGTATGAGATTGATGGAATTGTGGTGAAGGTGGATCGGACGCCGTGGCAGGAGGAACTTGGCTACACAGGAAAAGCGCCGCGCTGGGCGATCGCGTACAAGTACGCGGCGCGCGGCGGGATCACACAGATTGAAGATATCGTGCCGCAAGTTGGGCGGACCGGGAAACTGACGCCCGTGGCATGGCTCAAGCCGGTGCCGATTGGCGGGACGACGGTGAGCCGGGCGACCCTCCATAATATGGATGAGATCGAGCGGCTGGGAGTAAAGATTGGTGACTGGGTGGAGGTGGAGCGCGGCGGAGACGTGATTCCGAAGGTCACGCGAGTCGTGGTGGATAAGGATCATCCGCGAGGGCACAGGTTGTTTCATATGCCGGAGAAGTGTCCGGTGTGCGGCGGGAAAGTGGTGAGGGTTGAGGGCGAGGCGGATCATCGGTGCGTGAACGCGAATTGTCCGGCGAAGCTGCGGGAGACGATTCTGCACTTTGCATCCCGGGGAGTAATGAATATTGACGGGATGGGAGAGGCGCTGGTGAATCAGCTTACGGATCGCGGGCTGGTGAAGAATGTGGCGGACATCTACAAGATCACTAAGGATGATTTGCTGTCGCTGGAGCGGATGGGGGACAAGAGCGCGCAAAATGTGCTGGATGAAATTGAGGCCTCGAAGAAGCTGCCGCTGGAGCGGGTGATTTATGGGCTGGGAATCCGGTTTGTGGGTGAGAGGACAGCGCAGTTTTTGGCGGAGCACTTCGGATCGATGGATGGGCTGATGAAGGCAAGCGCAGAGGAGTTGCGGGAGGTGAACGAGGTAGGTCCGCGGATCGCGGAAAGCATTGCGGAGTTTTTTCAGGAGCCGAAGAATCGGGAACTGGTGAAGCGGCTCGGTGAAGCCGGCTTGACTTTCACGGGAAAAAAGAAAGAGCGCGGAACGAAATTGGCGGGGAAGACGTTTGTGCTGACCGGGACGCTGGCGCGCTACACGCGGGATGAAGCGAAGAAGATGATCGAAGATGCCGGTGGGCGGGTGTCGGGATCAGTGAGCAAGAAAACCGATTATGTGATCGCGGGAAGCGATGCGGGATCGAAGCTGGATAACGCAAAGGAACTGGGGGTGAGGGTCATCGACGAAGGGGAGATGAAAGAACTGCTCGGAAGCTGAGCGGCCCCCCTCAGAGTATAAGAATGCGAGCCAAACGTGCGGATGATTGACTCGCAGAAAACGCGGGAAAAGCAGGTTCCTCGACACGTCCTCTCTGCTGTGCGGCTGCGGGCGGCTCGGAATGACAAGAAGCGTAGGGCTAGGCGTCGGCGGTTAGTGACCGACTCCCACCAGGGTTCGAAAGCCCCACAGTGCCGCCGCACCGAGCACGACAACGAAAGTAAAGCCAATCATGCGGCCCGACGTATCGCTCTTGCTCCAGCCCTGGAGCACGGCGACGAGTCAAACGACGAAGAGAACTATGGCGGCTGCACCGAGGATTTTGAGCAACATGTCGGCTCCTTGAACGGAGCTTAAGATCGGCCGCCTGCTGCGGAAAGTACCTGCATCACAGCTGGAGGTGAGGAGGTGGGGATCTTTCGGCTGCGCGGGATCAGTCGCAAGCGACTGACCCTGCTCCGCTCAAGATGACAAAGCATCTGGAATTACTCGCCTGATGCCGGCTTGCTCTTCTGCTGTTCGAAGGGTTTCTGCAGATACCTGCGAGCTTCGTCGAGCGCGCCCTGAGTATTGTCGTTGGTCTGAAGAGCCTGGCGGTACTCGTTGGTGGCGCGCTCGCGCTGTCCGGTGATGTCGAAAATCTTGCCGAGCTGGATGTGGCTCCAGACCTCGGTCCAACGCGGCTCGCCGTCGCCATTGAGCGCGTCACGATAGGCATTGGCGGAAGCCTGGTAATTTTTCTGCTGAAAGAAGACTTCCGCGATGCGGTAATGTGCCAAGGAACTGTTCTTATTTACTTCGAGCGCTTTGTTGTATTCCGCGAGAGCACCTGCGAGATCTCCCTGCTGTACGAGCGCCTGTCCGCGTTGAATGGAAGCGCGCAGCTTGATCTCAGGCGAGTTCTTGAGAACTTCATCGTTGGGGTCAATGGAAATCCGGCGCGGACGGCCGAAGGTTTCGACGGTGAAAGCTGAATCGGTGCCGACCACCTCGATGCGTTTTTCTTCGGTTCTTCCGTCGGTATCAATTTTCAACTCCACCGGCATGCGGAAAAGATCGAGATCCTGGGCGATCTGTCCGACGACCCGAAAGCCGGGCGGTTTCTCCTTGGCAGATTTTGGGGTTCCGCTGTTGCCCAGGCGGTAAACGGTGTATTTCAGTTTGAATTCGGGAGCGCCGGTGGAATCGAGCCACTGGGTGAAGAACCAGGTGAGTTTGTCACCGTAGTCTTGTTCGGCGATTTCGCGGAAATCGTCCGTGGAAGCGGACTTGCCAGCGTATTTCGAGGCAAAGGTGCGCATGGTCTGATCGAATTTCTGCTCACCTTCCACCCCGCGCAGCATGTGCAGAATCATGGCACCCTTATCAGTGGCAAGCGATTGGAACTCCGGCGAAAACATGTCGAGCTTGCCGATGGTCGCAAGCGGAACGGTGTCGTAGGCGAGGGCACCGACGGACATATCCTTCACGGCTTCCTGCAGACCGGATTGTCCAGCGGCGCTTTCGATATATCGTGCTTCCGAATAGCGCGCAAAGCCGTCGCAAATCCACCAGTCATCAATCGAAGCCGGACTCACGGAAACGCCCCACCACTGATGAGCGATGGTGTTAGCGAGGAGACGATAATTAGTCTTCTCGGTGATGGCGCGGCTGGTGATGGCGGCTAACGAGGGGGCCCAGGCAGATGGAATCGTGTCGTCGGGAATCTCTACGACACGCAGCGTGCTCGAAGGCGCGACCCCATACAAAGTGATGAAGTAGGTGAATTCTTTGATGGCGGTTTCGGCGTAGGATGCGCCCAGGTTCTGGTGGAGGGGCTTGAAGAAAACGTGCAGATCGACGCCGGCCTCGTCGCTTTTAAACTCCTGGAATGTTCCTGCGATGATGGTGCCTGGAAAGCTCGGCTTATCCCAAACGTAGGTGTAGGTTTTGACCGTACCGGTTGTGGTGGTTTTCTTTAAAGCCGGAGTGCTGCTCTCAGATTCCTGCCCGCTGCCAATAACCACCATGTGAGCGGGAACGGTGATGTTCATGGTGGCGGTAAAGCGGTTCAAGCCATAGGCTTCAACTGGAAACCAGCGGCCAGAATAGAGCAGATAGCTGGTATCGTCGCCGATGTAGGCTACCTTCAGTCCCTGCACAGGGCTGTCGTCGGCGGATTCAAGGGCACCGTCGTATTCGAAGATCAAGCTGCTGGAATCGCCCTTGTTGAGTGGCTTCGAGAGCTGGACACGTACGGTGGAATCCTGGGGGATACGTTCGGCGCTAAGCGGCTTGCCCGTGTCATCGGTCACTTTGGTGACGCGGAGATCGTTATGCAGTTCGAAACTGACGGCGTCGGTGTTCTCAACAGCGGTGAACTTTACCTTGGCGCGCGCAGCCAGGCGATGAGTGTGGGGAGTAAGTTCAGCATCGATTTGATAATCATCGACGTGTACCCGGGTTTTCTCGGCGGACCACGCGGGCAAAGAAAACAGCACAAGCAAAAGCGCTAAGGTAGAGGTGCCAGCGCGGCTATGGCGCCGAGGTTGAGAAAGCATGAAGAAATTTTCTCCCAGCAGTTCCTTTACTATGATTCCGATTGTGGCGCAAAAGATGCTGCGAACACAAGGGTTGGTGGCGGCTGTTACAAGTAAGCATGAATTTTCGCGCAGGCATTCTTGCGTCGCATGGGTCATGGGTGCTCACCGCGAGATTCCTCGCCCCGCTGGTTAAAGCGCGGGGCTTCGGAATGACGTCTCAGGACCAAGAGTCAAGAATTATGGCGACTTACGTGGCGAGCTTGGTTTTCCCGGATAGAACTTCCAGAATGAGGGCTGCGGCGCGATCGGCGGCGTGAGCCAGATTGCCATCGGGGCCACGAAGTGCGGACCTCACCACACTCAAGCCTTCGAGCATGTGGGCGCGCGCGGGACCTTCGGGCAGAATCTCGCGGATTTCGTGGACAACGTTCTCGGCGGTAAAGTCGCGTTGCACCAGTTCTGGTACGACTTGCCTGCCGGCGATCAGATTCACCATAGTGAAATGTGGCACTTTGACGCGTGGGCGTCCCAACGCGTAGGTGAGCGGGCTGACTCGATAGACCATAAAAAATGGAGTAGCCATGAGGGCAGCCTCCACCGTCGCCGTACCGCTGGCGATGATGCCGGCTCGGGAATGAGCCAAAGCAGGCATCGCTTCAGGGACCAAGTGGATAGGCGCGCCGCCGGGCAGGAAGTCTTGCAGCCAACTGCAGCTTAAGGTCGGGGCTACAGGTAATAGAAATTCATGAGCGGAGCCGAGGTGCGCGGCGGCTTCGAGGATGGTCGGCAAATTCATACGGACTTCTTTCATGCGGCTGCCGGGCATGAGCGTAATCCACGGCTTGGCGGGATCGAGGCGGTGTTGAGTGGCGTACTCTGCGAGGGTAATCTGCGGCTTGGGCAAATCAGCCAAGGGATGGCCGACAAAGGTCGCGTCGACACCACGATCCCGATAAAACTTTTCTTCGAAAGGAAAAATCACCAGCGCCTTGTCGACGTACTTGCGCAACAGGCGGACGCGGCCTTGCCGCCAAGCCCAGAATTGGGGACAAACGTAGTAGACGACGGGAATGCCACGCTTATGCATCTGGCGGGCTACGCGCCAGTTGAATGCGGGCGAATCAATGACCACGGCGAGGTCAGGGCGGTGTTTGTCGGCTTCGGCGATGAGCTTGTGAAACAGGCCATAGATTTTCGGCAGATGGCTGAGTATTTCCGTGATGCCGACAACGGCGAGGTCTTTTGCGTCGACGACAGTGTCGCAACCAGCGGCTCGCATACGCTCGCCGCCAACGCCAAAGAATTGGAGGGAGTCGTCGTGCTGCTGTAGTGCATTGATCAACTGCACGCCGTACATTTCACCGGAGGCTTCGCCGGCGGAGATGAGGATTCGCACGGGGACATTGTAAGGGCAAAATGCAGGGATCCTTCGACTTCGGATGTACTTCGCTTTGCGAAGCATCCTGCGCTCTGATGACAATTTCGCTTGTACGATCCGGATAGGAGGGATACTTTCCTGCCGCCTGCGGTGGCCGCACAGCCGAGAGCGGCTGTGCCTACGTGGTCCGTGCAGACATTGTAGGGGGAGTGCAGCGATCCTTGACTTCGGATGCCAATTTCGCTTGTACGACCCGGATAGGAGCGATACTTCCCTGCCGCCTGCGTCGGCCGCACAGCCGAGGGCGGCTGCGCCTATGTGGTCCGTGCAGACATTGTAAGGGGAGTGCAGCGATCCTTCGACTGCGAACGCACTTCGCAGATGCGAAGTCGGCCCCACAGCCGAGGACGGCTGTGCCTACGTGGCCTGTGCAGCCGCTTGCAGCGATTAATCATCGGCGCTGGTGGTGACTGGCGGGCTGGCTGGGACTTCCTGATCTTTGTATTGAAGCTGATAGAGCTTGTAATAGATGCCGCGACGGGCAAGGAGTTCCTGATGGGTACCCATCTCACGCAATTGCCCTTTGTGCATGACGATGATCTTGTCGGCGCGCTGAACGGTAGAAAGGCGATGGGCAATGATCACCGAGGTGCGGCCTTCGAGCATGCGGCTGAGGGCATCGCGAACCCGGAATTCGGTTTCGGTATCGACGCTGGAGGTTGCTTCATCCAGAATGAGAATCTTTGGATCGTGCGCCAGGGCGCGAGCGAAAGAAATGAGCTGCTTCTGACCGGTTGAAAGTGTGCTGCCGCGTTCGCGAACTTCCTCTTTGAATCCGCTGGGAAGGGTGCGAATAAAGTCGGCAAGGTTGACGTCTTCGGCAGCCTGCTCCACATCCTCGTCTTCAATCCATTCGGTGCCGAGCCGGATATTACCCTCTACTGTGCCGGTGAAAAGAAAAGGATCCTGCAGGACGACGCCAAAGCGGCTTCGTAACTCGCCGAGATCCATTTCTTTCACGTCGACGCCATCGATTTTGACCGCACCCTTTTGCACGTCATAGAAACGCATGAGGAGGGAGATGATTGTGGTCTTGCCGGCGCCAGTGTGGCCGACGATGGCCACGGTTTCGCCGGGCTCGATGGTGAAGCTGACATCGCGCAGGACCCAGTCAGGTTGGGTTGATTCCGTTGCTGAGCTGCGTTCGGCCGGAGAGCCGAGGGCGGCTGTCCCTACGTGGCCATTGCCGGCCGAAACATTCCGATATGCGAACCAGACGTGGTCGAATTCGATCCGGCCGGGGCCGCGTGGCGACTTTGTCATGGCCGGCGAGGTAACTTCGACGGGTGTGTCGAGCAGCTTGAAAATACGCTCGCTCGAGGCCATGGCTGATTGCAGAATGTTGTATTTCTCGCTGAAATCCTGGATAGGACGGAAGAAGCGCTGAGCGTATTGGATGAAGGCAACCAGAACACCCAAAGTAGTGGTCTGGCGGATTACATCTTTACCACCGAACCAGATGACACAGGCAATGGCGACCGCGGAAAGGATTTCGACCACTGGGTAGTAAACCGCGTGCGCCATGATTGCGTCCTTAAACGCTTCCATGTGGACCGCATTGACCTCGGAAAATTTATTGAAGGCGCGATCTTCACGATTAAAGAGCTGGACTACAGTCATTCCGCTGACGTGCTCTTGCAGGTAGGCGTTGATGCGCGCAATCGCGACGCGAATGCGGCGATAGGAATCGCGGACCTTGTCGCGGAAGATGGAGGTTGCGTAGGCGATCAGCGGGAGCACTGCGAACGTAATAAGGGCTAACTTGGCGTTCATGCTGAGCATGATCCAGATGATTCCCACCAGGACGAATACGTCCTCAAAGATGGAGACGACGCCGGAGGTGAACATTTCGTTCAAAGCGTCGACATCGGTGGTAACCCGTGTGACCAGGCGACCGACTGGATTCTTGTCGTAAAAGCCGATGTGCATGCGCTGCAGATGGCGGAAAATCTGGCTGCGCAGATCGAACATGGTCATCTGCCCGGTCCATTGCATGAAGTAGGTCTGGGCATATTCCAAGAGGAAGCTGAAGACCAACAGTCCGACGTAAAGGGCGGCGATCTGCGCAATTCCGAGGTAGGGATTGGCGCTGAGCATGAAGTCGAAACGCGTAGGTTTGTGAGTGGGCGCTAAATACCGATCAACGACGACCGCAGTCAGATAGGGACCGAGAACATCGGCCCCGGCCTTGAGGAGAATGGCGACGAGAGAGATCGCCACCTGCCACTTGTAGGGCCGAAGATATTTGAGCAGCCGCTTCATGAGGCGGCTGTCATAGGCTTTACCCAGGACTTCTTCTTCGTGATGGGAGGCCATGCGCTACGTCAAAGATACCTTAAATAGATGGGGGTGGAGGCGAAGGGGATGAAAAAGATGAGTGCAGAGCCCTGATACATTACCTATTCGTATGGAACCGGAGCCGGAACGAGAAGTAAATTCGATTTCGCTAGGGGCGTACGCGCGTCTGGTACGGCGCAACGCGAATTTCCGGCGTTTGTGGATAGCCCAGATTGTCAGTGAAATCGGGGACTGGTTCTACTCGCTGGCAATCTACAGTCTGCTGTTGCGGCTCACCGGGCAGGCAAGTTCGGTGGCGCTGGCGCTAGTGTTGCAAGTCATACCCCAGACGTTATTCGGACCGCTCTCGGGCATCGTGAATGACCGGATCCGCCGCAAGCGGGTGATGATTGCCACCGACCTGGCGCGAGCAGTGATCGTTTTTTCCATGCTGGCGGTACGGTCGCGAGGCATGGTGTGGATCGTCTATCCATTGCTGTTTCTGGAAAGCGTGATGTGGGCGTTTTTCGAGCCGGCGCGGACGGCGGTAATTCCCAACATCACGACCAATGAAGACCTCATCCTGGCGAACACGCTGTCTTCGACTACCTGGTCACTGAACCTGGTAGCGGGCGCGGCACTGGGAGGAGTAGCTCTGGCGCTACTCGGATACAACGCCTCATTCATACTGAATGCGGCGTCGTTCCTGGGTTCAGCGCTTCTCATCAGCCGCATGCACTTCGAGGAGCCACACGCGGCGAGATTTTCGAAGCTGCGGATTCATGAGCTTCTGGATTATTCTCCGCTGGCGGAAGGATTACGGTATGTGCGGCGCGATCGGCGACTGTTTGCGACCGTCCTGGTCAAAACCGGCCTGGCGCAAATGGGCGTGAGCTGGGTGCTGTTCACGGTGATGGGGCAAAGAGTTTTCCCACTGCGGCTGGCGGGGCTGGATGCGCAGCGCGGCGCGGTGCTGGGGATGAGCATGCTTATGGGGGCGAGGGGACTCGGGGCGTTGTTTGGGCCATTGGGGGCGGCGCGCTGGGCGGGGCATCGTGAGAGTCGCTTGCGGACGGGAATTTTGATCGGCTTTCTGGCAGTGGGGCTCGGATATGCCATGCTGGGCGTGGCAGGTTCCCTGTGGGCAGCTTGTCTCTGGGTGATTTTGGGGCATTGCGGAGGTTCGACGGTGTGGGTTTTTTCCACGACGCTGTTGCAGATGAATACCGAAGATCAGTTCCGGGGACGCGTTTTCTCCGCTGAACTCGGCCTTTCGATGCTGACGCTTGCAGTGGGTGCTTATGTCACGGGGCTGCTAGTGGATCACGGGATGCAGGCGCGCTCGGTCGCAATTGCGGTTGGGTTTGTGATGCTGATTCCGGCAGCTCTGTGGGGAAGAGCGATGCGGTTGTGGCAGGGGACTCAGCACGCCGTCGCGAGTATCGATTACTGATGTGGTCAGATCTCAGGCACAGTGTAGAGCTGATCGATTTTGGCGGCCATGATGAAATCGCTCTCGGTGAGGCCATCGACTTTGTGGGTCCAGAGCGTGATTTCAACTTTGCCCCAGGTGAGCAAAATATCGGGGTGGTGTCCCTGCTGTTCGGCAACGTCCCCGACGCAATTGACGAATGCCAGCGCTTCTTTGAAATCGGGAAAAGTGAAGGTGCGGGTGATGTGGTGCTCGTTAGAAACATGCCAGTTAGGAAGTTGATGGCTGAAGGTGTGCAGATCGCTTCCCTTCAGTGGAGGGGTGCCAACTTTGCATGGAACGCAGTTCTGAGAAGCGAGCGTGGGCATGGCTTGAGCTCCTTGATAAATAGGTTAGTCCAACCGTAATGCTCGTGCCAAGGTTGGACGTTCAGCTTCGCTGATCCATTCGAGGTCCAACAATAGGAGAGGCAGTTTAAAACGGTATGTCCTCGTCGCTGATGGGCGTGGCTGCTGGAGCAGGCTCGGGTTCCGGCGAGCGCTGATCGAAGCTATTGCTGCCGGCGGCTGCGCCGCGGGCAAAATCGCCGCCTTCGCCGCGTCCGCCGAGGAGAACCAGGTCGCTGGCGACAACTTCGGTCATGTAACGTTTCTGATTGGTCTGCTTATCGTCCCAGGAGCGGGTCTGCAAGCGGCCTTCAATGTAAACCTTGCCGCCTTTCTTCAGATATTCGCCAGCAATCTCCGCGAGGCGTTGCCAGAGCACGACATTGTGCCATTCGGTGCGGTCCTGCCATTCGCCATTTTTGTCTTTGTAGCGCTCGGTGGTAGCCAAAGTGAGCTTGGCCACCGGCGTGCCTTGAGGCGTGTATTTCACTTCCGGATCTTTGCCGAGATTGCCGATCAAGATGACTTTGTTGACGCTTTTTCCCGCCATGATTGCTTCTCCTGAGGGGCCAATATAGCAGAATCGGGGAGAGTGGATGTGATGAATGAACAGGGTAGTCAGTGGTCGGTGGTCAGTAGTCAGCGCTCAGGAACCAACAGTCAGCACTCAGCGGTCAGCCAATAGGCGACTCTGCAGGCTAGCGGCGGACCGTCTTGTTCACTGAAGCTAAATGCTGAGTGCTGAATGCTATAATCAGCGCCATGCCCGCCGAAGTGAAGGCCATGGGGATGGTTCCCGATGAGCTTAAGTTCGAACCCAAGTCAAAAGGCATCCTCACTCCTCGCAAGAAAAAGCCCAAGGAGTTAGCAGTTATTACCGAGTGCTGCACCGGATGCGCCGGATCGCCCGCCTGCGTCGAGTACTGCCCGATTGAAGACTGCATGTTTTGGGTTCCGGACGAAGATCATCCGCCGTTTGGGCGGATCCAGGTGGATCCGATTCTCTGCATTGGGTGCAAGAAGTGTACCAGCAAAGGGCCGGATGGATGTTTTCTGGACGGCTGCCCGTGGGATGCGATCGTGATGGTCGAGACCACGGAGGTGGAAAAAGAAGTCGGGGCGATGCCGATCTAGTGCGCCTTCTTCGGCGCTGGAAGTCCCGCGATGAAAGCCTCAAGGGCGGACGAGGGGTCTGCTGATCCTTCGATTTCCCGGTACAGGTCACTAAACTTCAAATGTACCCCCGCCAGGATCTCTTTATCGGACAAAAGATGGTCAAGCAGCTTCTGCCAATTTGTCACCCCACGATGTTCGAGAAGTAGTTTCAGTGCTATGTTTTCAAGGAATAAGTACTCGGTTGCCCGAAGGACGGCCGACAGGCGTTTCTTCTCGTTCCTAGTCATGATAGGTCACTGTTACTTCTCTCGCTGCCGAATGGCCTTCTCCGTCTCTATCGCCTGTTGGCGGACATCGTTAGAAATGTCGGGTAGTTCCCGCTCATACGGCTGCACAGCGGCGAGGTCTGAGTGCTGGCCAACAAGATAAAGAGCACGCAGCGCCTCCCAAACCTGGTCACTAGCGGGATCGATGGTGGCGACGACATCGCCAGCGGCGACGGTTTGGCCAATTTGCACGCGCAATTCACGCAATCGTCCGGTGATTGGGGAGCGTATCTCGATGCTGTGGTCGTTGGCCTGCAATTTCGCAACAACTCCACCCTGGTGAATCGGAATTCCGATCGCGCCCGTGTCGGTAATCTTGCCCGCCTGTGGCGCCGGAACGCTAGCTGACTGCAGAAGCTCGAGAATTTGTGGTTTGCCAGCGGCGTCTCCGAAGCGCACAAGCGAGAGGGCGGCATTGCCGCGGACGGTCAGCGAAGGGTCGTTGAGCATCTTCAGCAAGGTTTCGTGAAAGCCTTGCCCAGAAGTGTCCTGGCCCATGACCCAGGCATCGGTGTTGCGCACCTCGTCCACTCGATAAGCGGCAAGCTGGATGAGTTCCGGATACCAGCGGGTGACCGACGTGTCTTTACGGGACATACGCTCTCCAATTTGCACGAGCGCATGTTGGATATGCCGCGGATGCTTATCGTCGCTGAGATATTCGGCGATCTGCTTATCGGAAAGCTGACGGCCGAACCAGGTGTTCCACCAAAACAGGAAGGGCATCAGAACAATGAGCCATCCCGTGACAAAAAAAAGCAGACGGTTGCGGGTGGACATGCGAGGGCGGGGCTTGCTTAGCTGGCTGGCGGGAGGAGAAGACGACATGAGAGTTTTGCCTGAAATATAGCAGAACTGAGGGTATTAGACCCGATGTCGCCAAGAACTAAAGCGGAGGGACACATGCGGCGGTGGGATGTAATTCTGCCATATTCAGTCAATGACGTCGGCGTCGAGGACGCGCGGCTGTTCGAGATAGTGCGATAGGGCGTACTGAGCCAAAAGCGGGGTCTGGAGGCGGATTTCAGCGCCGATCCATTCGCCCTTGTTATGGGGCGAGTTGGGCGCGTGATTACATCGGCCACCACTGCCAAACTGCGGGCCAAAATCGGCGCTCTGGACCTGATCAAACTGCTGAATCTGTCGCCAGGCCTCGTCGCCCACCGTTCCCGACACATCGATCTTCAGTCGTACCTTTGTCATTGCCCGGGTAGCCGGTTTGCCACCGCATCAGAATGATAGTCGATAATTTCGCGGGCTGAACTGCAGGAGTTCTGGCGCGTGAACGGGGAATCTGGCTGAAGGGCCTGAACCGCGAAGATTTCCAGAAAGAAGTGGGGCGGGTTTCCCGCTGATTTACTGCCCTATCGCGCTGGCAACGCTGGAAAACACATTGTTGGAATTGGCGCCGATGAGCTGAATAGTTCCGACTACGATGACCAGAATGACGGCCAACATCACGGCGTATTCCGCGATGTCCTGGCCTTCCTCTGCGGCCCAAAGTGAGCCAAAAAACTTGAACACTAACTCCCCCTAATAGCAATCGATGTGCGAATGCGACTCGTTAAGAATTTCAACACGCCCAGCCAGACCAGACAACGGTACTTTCGGCGGTGACACTTACTGTGGTAACCAGATAAGGCTCTGGGGGCGGAAAACGGGTAATTGCCGGCGAAAAACCGATTGCTTCTGCTTTACCGCTGAGCTAGCCTTTATGCTGCTCTCGCGATTCTCCCTTCCTTTAACTCACCAAGCAGTTTGTCGCCAAAGGGTTGCAGTGTATATCGAAAATGGAGGGGTTATCCACAGTGGGACACTATATATAGTGTTTTATTGCTTGACCCTGGTGTAAATTGACCGTTACATTAGCTGCTATCTGTGCCAGCCGGTCCAGCCAGCGGGAGTTCGTGCGAGATTGGAGCTTGCGGGGAACCATAGTGGTAAACCAGGCCGCGGCCGGGCAACTCCACAAGGAATTTGCGGATTAAAAAACTGCAGATTCCTCGCTACGTTCTCGCCGCGAATTCGCGCTTCGTACGGCTCGGAATGACAAGTTGCATGTTGGCTGAAGGAGTACACGTTGCTGAAACTTAAAAAATTGCAAATTCTTGGCTTCAAGTCCTTCTGCGACCGCACGGAGTTGAAGTTTCATGGGGAAGGTGTGGCCGCCATCATCGGCCCGAATGGTTGCGGCAAGTCCAACATTGCGGATGCGATTTCGTGGGTGCTCGGCGAACAATCAGCCAAAACCTTGCGGGGATCGCGGATGGAGGACGTCATCTTCGCTGGGACGCGCGATCGCAAGCCAACCGGTATGGCGGAAGTGGCCCTCACGCTGATTGAGCCCGAGGTTTACGATGGGCCGGATGCGAACGCAGCAACAGAAATTGAAATCCAGGACGAGATGCCGGCTGACGACTGGGATGAAGCCGAACTGAGGGCGAGAGCGACCGAGGAGGTGGAGCGTATTACGGAGGATGCACGACCGGGAAAGCTGGAAGTAATCGAGTCGCATGGTCGTGGCGAAGCTGTCTCCGAGTTTGACCCGGAAGATGAACCGCGGTTTGCGGTTTTTGTGAACCTCAAGCCTCCGCTGCCGCAGACTTCGCCAGCCGGAGGATCTGAGCCACAGGTTGTACTGAAAATCCGACGGCGAAAGTTTCAACAGCAGTTCCGGACAGGAGAAATTGTGGTGACCCGCCGATTGTTTCGGTCGGGGGAAAGTGAGTATCTGCTGAATGGCAAGCTGTGCCGGTTGCGCGACATTCAGGAATTGTTCATGGGCACAGGATTGGGACCGGAATCCTACGCGCTGATTGAGCAAGGGCGAATAGGACAAATTTTGAGCAGCCGGCCGACCGACCGGCGGGCGATCATCGAAGAAGCAGCGGGAATAACGAAATTCAAGGCCAAGAAGCGGTTAGCGGAAGCGCGTCTGGAGGATGCGAAGCAGAACCTGGCGCGGGTGAACGATATTTTCGATGAAGTTACGCGGCAGATGAATTCGCTTAAGCGGCAGGCATCGAAAGCCGAACGTTACGCGCGGTTACGGGATGAAATGCGCGCCAAGCTGAGAATTGTGTTGGCCAGCAAGTTCGCGCAGTTGGATGAGGAAGCGGCGCACATTGATGAACAAATTAATACAGTCGCGGAAGAGATGCGGGTACAGGCCGACACAGCCCAACAGCTCGAGGCGGAGCAGGCGGAGGGCAAACAACGGGGCTATGCCATCGAGAGCGAGATACGCGAGAACCGGGAACGGCTGAATGAAATCAAGCTGGAGGCGGACCGGGCCCGCGGTAAGTGTCAGAATAACGAAGAGCGGTGTTCGGACCTGGTGTTGCGTTCGGCCTCGGCAGAAGGTGAGTTGACGCAGTCGCGCGCTCGCCTGGAGACGCTTGAGGCAGAACGCAACTCGAATCAGGCGATATTGGATTCCGCGGTTGCCGATTTGGCAGCAGCCCGGCGGGAACACGCCTTGTGCGAGCAGGAATGTACTGCAGCGGCGAATGGGCTTGCTGAGCTGGAACAGCGGCAAGAAGCATCTCGCCAAGCGATCATGGAGGCGGTGAACGCGGCGTCGAATCTACGAAACTCGCTGATCCAAGCCGAGGAACGGATGGCTGCGATCGATCGCGAAGGAAGACGTTTGCAGGGGGAAATCGACACGGCGCGATCCCAGGCAGACAGTTACGACGGCCGGCGCGGGCAACTCGCATTGCAATTCGAAGGCGTTTCCCAGCGTCTTGCGGGGCTAACAGAAGAGATTGGCCAGACACGGGAATTAGTCGAGTCCAAGCAACGGCATGAGGCGGAAGCCAAGAATCGCCTAGACAGCTTGCGCGCAGAGTATGCGACCGCGCTCGGCAAGAAGTCTTCGCTAGAGGCGGTCATCGCCGAGCATGGATATTCCACGGAATCGGTGAGGCGGCTTTTTCAGTCGGGAGCGCTTCACGGTGGTCTGGCTCCGGCGGGCGTGCTAGCAGACTTTGTGGAGGTCGATCCTCGTTATGAGGGCGTGGTAGAAGACTTCTTGAGGGACGAGCTGAATTACATTGTGGTGAAGTCCTGGGATGCGGCGGATGAAGGTTTGCGTATGTTGCGCAGCGATGTGGATGGCCGGGCAACCTTCCTGGTGCATCCCGGAGACTCGCAGGCGAAGTTTTCGTTTTCGGTTGAGGAGAATGATCGGGCTGGCGGGCCGGGCGAGCCGGTGGTGCCGCTGAAGCGTGCGATTCGGGTGCTGAATGGGTTCGGGAGATCGCTGGAGGTGATTCTGCCCAAACTGCGCGACGGATACATCGTGCCTGAGCCGAATTCAGCCCGCGAACTTGCGCTGGAAAATCCTGATGCGTTCTTTTTATCGCAATCAGGTGAATGCTTTCACAATGTGACTGTAACCGGCGGGAAGCAACGCGCCGAAGGTCCGCTCTCGATGAAGCGTGAGCTCAGAGAAGTGATGCGGATGGTCGTGGAACTGGAAGCAGCGCTGCACGATCAAGAACTTCGCGTCTTTACTTTGGGGCGGGAGATTAAGGAACTCACTTCCCTGCTCGACCGGCTGGAAAGCGAGAAACGCGAGGCAGAAAAGGAAGCCATGACCTCCGGCCATATGCTGCAGCAGCTCGACTCCGAAATGACACGAGTAATGGAGCGGCTGAATGCATGTGGACAGGAACTTGAGCGGCTGCGTGCGGACCGTGGCGAGCAGGAATTGCAGATAGGTTCGCGTCGAGCTGAGTTGGCGGGGCTGGAAGAAAAACGCGAGCAACTGGAACGCTCGGCCGCGATGGCCAATGCAGAATTGGCGACGATGCGCGAGCATCGAGATGCAGCCGCGCAACGGGTGTCGCAGCGCTTGGCGCGGGTAGCTACTTTGGAGGAGCGGCATCGCTCGGCAACTGCCGGATTGCAGCATATTGAAACGATGGTCGGCGAACTGCGGGAGCGGGTCAGTTCACTGGCGGCGCAAATTAGGTCTTTCGCGGAAGAAAAGCAGCAACGTGAAAGGGAGAATCAGCAGATTGCGGTTTTGCTGGGCGACCTGGAAGCCGAACACAATGCAGGCGAGGTGCGGGAAGGCTTGCTGCAGTTCGAGTCTGACCAGGTGCGCGCGCGACTGGGTGAAATCGATGAAGGGTTGCGCGGCGTGCGTCAAACAATGGATCAAGCCCGCGACCGCCGTGGCGAACTGGCGGCTACTGCAGCCAGGTTGCAGTCCGATGCACAACACATGGCAGAAACCTGCCTGAACGAATTAGGAATCCAGCAGAATGAGCTGGTTTCCGATAAGAGCATTTCCATGGTCAGCGGTGAAGGATTGGCGGCGGAAGATCAGGCATATCACGAGATGCGTACGCGCCTGGATGCCATGGGGCCGGTGAACATGATGGCCCTGGAAGAATATAAAGAGATGGCAGATCGCCACCGCTTTCTTGATACGCAAAGAAAGGATCTGCTGGATTCAATCGAAAATACACAAGCCACGATCCGAGAGATCGACACGGTTTCGCGGCAGAAGTTTGAAGAGGCATTTCACCGGATCAATGAGAATTTTCAAACTACGTTCAAGAAGTTGTTCGGCGGTGGTCATGCTTTCATGCGTTTGACGGATGAGGAAAACAGCAGTGAGAGCGGGATTGACGTGGTCGCATCCCCGCCGGGAAAGAAACTGCAAAACGTGCTGCTGCTCTCCGGGGGCGAAAAGGCATTGACGGCGCTGGCGTTGCTGGTGGGTATCTTTCAATATCAGCCGAGCCCGTTCTGCATTCTAGACGAAGTGGATGCACCACTGGACGAAGCCAATATCGGGCGCTTCACGGAACTGGTAAAACAAATGAGCGTGCAGACTCAGTTTGTGCTGATCACGCATAGCAAGAAGACCATGAGCATCGCCCCTGTATTGTATGGAGTGACCATGCAAGAGCCGGGGGTCTCCAAGCTGGTTTCAGTGAAGTTCGGCGCCACCGCGTAGAAGAACCCCAAATACCCAGCAGGGGGTGACTCAGAGTATTGTCCATTTTTCCTCTGCCGTCCTCATCTTTTTCCACAAAGCTTCCTAGCAAAAGAGCGCATCACTACTCAACTCTTTTCACCGCAACACTGGACCAGTGACCGAACCGGATGTGAGTTAAGCGTTGACAAAAATTTTAGAGGGATTAGAATACGCGACGTTTTCCTAACGTAAAATTATTTCATGAGCCCCCGCGTACTAGAACCCGTCCTACTGCGTACTGATTTCCCAGAACTTAAGTTGCACGCCAGCGGTAAAGTCCGCGACATCTACGAACTGGATGACAAGCACCTGCTGTTTGTAGCCACCGATCGAATTTCCGCGTTCGATTATGTGCTAGCAACGGGGATCCCCCACAAAGGGCATGTGCTGACTCAACTTTCTCTGTTATGGTTCGAGTTTCTCCGCGAGGTTGTGCCCAACCATCTGGCGACAGCTGACGTAGAGCGCTATCCATCTGCGGCGAAGAAATATGCTGACCAACTCTACGGGCGATCCATGATGGTTTTGCGTGCGGAGATGATTCCGGTGGAGTGTGTGGTGCGAGGATACATTTCCGGGTCGGCATGGAAGGAATACAAGGCTGACGGCCATGTGTGCGGCATCCAGCTGCCAGGGGGCCTGCGAGAATCAGACAAACTGCCGCAGCCGATCTTTACGCCTGCCATCAAGGCCACCAGCGGCCACGACGAGAATATTTCGTTTGAGGAAATGGTGCGCATCACGGGAGCTGAGCGCGGCCATCGATTACGTGAGCTTTCAATAGCGATCTATAGCAAAGCGGCGGAATATGCACGAGAACGAGGCATTATTATTGCCGATACCAAGTTCGAGTTCGGCGTGACAAGGCTTGGGATTACGTTGGCGGATGAAGTCCTGACTCCCGACTCGTCGCGCTTCTGGCCGGCGGACCGGTACCAGCCCGGACGGGCACAGGACTCGTATGACAAGCAATACGTCCGCGATTATCTGGAGGAAATTCGCTGGAACAAGCAACCTCCGGCACCGGCGCTTCCTGCGGAAGTGGCCGGCAAGACCAGTGAAAAATACCTGGAGGCGTACCACCAGCTCACCGGACGTGAGCTGGATGTTTAGCAGGAGACCGATCGACAGGAGTGGGCGGTGACGGGCGCCGACTGGATCATTGTGGCGGCGATTTTCCTGTCGGTGTTGCAGGCAGCGAGCGTCGGCTTTTTTCAGGAAGCATTCGGGATCGCAGGGTTAGTTTTGGGATATTTGCTGGCCGCGTGGAACTACCCGCGGCTGGGGAATCACTTCGCCTCCTATGGCGCACCGTGGTTGGTGGGAATTGCTGCCTTCCTGATCATTTTTCTGTTTGTGATGTTCCTGGCTGGACTGGCGGGACGGATAGCCCGCTGGATCATGCAGGAAGCGGGACTCAATTTTGTAGACCGGATTTTGGGCGCAGCGCTGGGGTTGTTGCGTGGGTGTCTGATAGTGGCCATCGTGCTCGTGAGCATGGCCGCGTTTACGCCCACATCCAAGTGGCTGCAAGGTTCGCAACTGGCTCCGTATTTCCTGGTGGCGGGACGTGCCGCCATCTGGGTAGCGCCGTCAGAATTGCGGGCACGGTTCTATGAAGGACTGGATTTGTTGCGTCGGACAAGGGCCTAGAGGAAATGACCTGCGACCGAAACCCTTGAAGTTATCGTAGTACCGGAGAGCGGAGATCCTCCAAAGAAAGAGAGACGCCGTGAGAGACCAGCTCGAAGCACTCGTCATGCAAATGTACAAGAGCAACATCCTGTATTCGGAGGCAGTGCGCGAGTTCAAAAAGCGATTCATCTTGACCGTATTACAGGAGAACAAAGGCAACCAATGCCGCGCTGCCCGCCAGTTGGGCATGCATCGCAACACCTTGAGCCGAACCGTCTCGGAGCTCAAGATCGATGTCCGGCAGTTACGCGCCGGGGTCAAGCGTCCTCCTCGCAGTGCGCGCCCTGCAGCTTACGAACGGAAAGCGATCCGCTAAGCCTGCAGTTGTGAGTTTTCCGCAAGAACAAAGGGCAGCGTGGAAACGCTGCCCTTATCTGCCGCTAACGGCGACATATCACTGAGATTGAGATGCCGCAGGACGATGGTGAACCGGTTTTTTCGCCGGCGGTTTTGCGGTAAGTAATGCGCCTTTCTCCATGTTCATTATGAACGGGCTCGGGGTATAAGAAACCGGCGTGCCTTCGAATTGCAGATTGGAGCCAACTTTGGGCATGAGCCGATCGGGGATGGTTCCAGACATGGTGAGGACGATGTCAGCCCGCTTGGCATCGATGTCGTCCTGACTCTCGGCGATTTGCACCTCGGTGGGAGTAGCCGCTATCACCAGGCCTTCCATTTGGAGTGGAATGCCTTTGATGACGCTCCAGACTTTGTCCTGATCCTCCGGTTTCCCGGCAGAGAGGACCAATTCCCAGTCGGCGAAGCTCATCTGCTTCACGTCATTTGGAGTCTTGTTTTTGACCAGGTCGGCAGCCTGCTCGGCGGGCGTGGGCGGCACATACTTGCTGACGTCAAATCCGGTGGGAGGAAGTGGGTTGGTCTTGGCAGTGACCAACAAGTCAGTCCAGCCTTGATCGGAGCCATGATACTTGACGTATTGGCTCTTGCCATAATTCTCGATCTGCGCCTGGCCGGGAGACCCGGCCGCGAGGTTGGCCGCCCGGGCGATAAAGAATAAGCCTTCGACCTGATTTGGCGGCGTTCCGGTGAGATCCGCCAAGGCGAGGGGATATACGTTCCGCAACTCGTTTGGATCGCCCTGCACGGCGGCTCGCAGATCAGTTTGCGCAGTCGGGTAGTCCTTATTCTGGAGCGCCGCGATTCCCGCAGCTCCGTTGAAGATAACGCCCATTTGCGTCTTCAGCTTGTCGAAATCGGCATCGGCCATACCCTCCGGTTTGGGAGCGGTTTTCAAAGCATCCAAACCCTTGTTCGCATATTGGGCCGCATCCGCGAGATTCTGCTGAGGGTTCTGGCCGGCCTCAGCTTGCGCACGCTTGACATAAGCCAACAACGCCAATGCCCGCAGGTTATTGGGGTTTGCTTGCAACAGCCTCTGGGCAGCTTCGAGCATCTTGGCCTGATTGCCGGTTTGCTGGTAAGCGCCCATCAGTATTTCCAAGGCATCTTCCTTCATTACGCTGTTGGGATACTGCGTAAGAAAGGCTTCCAGACCGCTGATCTTGGCAGCGGGGTCTTTCTGCTGCAAAGCGCCGACGTAGGCGTTGTACTCGGCGGGGTCCTTGATCTCCTTCTTCTGCTGCGGTTGGCCTTGAGCAGCAGGTTGTGCAGCCTGGGCAGGCTGCGTGGGGGCGGCGGGCTGGGTCTGCGGTTGTGCGGCCTGCTGGGCCAGAGTTGCTGCAGCAAACGCGAGCACAATCGCCACTCGACTGGTCTTCATTTCGAAAGGCTCCTTGGATTTTCGGGAAATTGGCAATGCCAACTCTGCCCGGGAAATTCATCATTGTACCCGGGGTACTCAGGCATGAGCCTCGACGGCTCATGCAACAAACCGGAAAACCTCGCGGGCCTGGGTAACATCCGCAAGATAAAAGGTCATAGTTCCGGTGAGCGGATTATAAGTATGTACCTCAATGAAGGCAAGTCGGCAATGGTACGGTCGGGGTGCAGCTTGGTGAAGGAAGCGAGCTCAAGGCACCCTTGTGGTGGGATGGCGATCAAACTGAACCAGGGCCAATCGCGGCGCCCCATGCTGTAAGATGCCGGAGATTGTCATCCCAGTGGTTCAAGAGGAAGGCCATGGCAGAAGCAGGCAATCGGTCACTAGCGGACAAAGTGGCGGTGATAACCGGCGCTGGACGTGGCATCGGAGCAGCCATTGCGAAGCGCCTGGCGAGTCTTGGAGCTGCGGTTGTTTTATTTGGCCGAACCCGTGAGCCACTGGAATCGACGGCGAAGGAAATATTCCGTGATGGAGGAAAAGCAGAAGTAGCACCGGGCGACGTTACCGATCTCCACTCGGTCGAGAAACTGGCTGAGCGAGTGCGTGCAACCTATGGGCGTATCGATGTTCTGGTGAACAATGCGGGCATTGGCGGCTTCGGCGGACCGCTGCACCAGTTGCCTCCGGATTCCTGGGACCAGGTGCTGAACACAAATCTGCGCGGGGTGTATTACTGCATCCGTGCATTTGCTCCGGCCATGATTGTGGCGCGGAGTGGGCACATCATCAACATCTCTTCCCTAGCGGGGAAAAATGCATTACCGAATGGCGCTGCGTATGCCGCTTCGAAGTGGGGGCTAAACGGGTTGAGTTATTCGGTTGCTGAGGAACTCCGCGCCTACAACATTCGGGTTGCGGTCATCTGCCCTGGATCGGTAGACACTGAGTTGAGTCCACATGCGGGGAAAGACCCGCGCAAGATGCTGAAGGCTGAAGACGTCGCGCACGTGGTAGAGATGCTGGTCAGACAGGCTCCGGAATCGTTCGCCAGTGAAGTGCTGCTGCGGCCGACGTTGAAGCCCTAACCGGTTGCTAAAATGATTACTCGCTTCTCCCGAAATTGCGCGGATCGTTCAGAGGCTATTTCTTGAATAGATTTTCGAAGGCTTGGCGCGCATCTACGGGCCGCGCCGCGCTGGGGGTCGAAGTCTCCTTCTCTACCCGCACGCGCATGGAGTAGAAGGTGCACTGATTGCGCTCGTCCTTGCGGGCAATCCTTTCGGGAATGGGTTGGGTACATTCGAAACGGCTGGAAGTGTCGAAATAGGTGCACTGCCGACAGGAGTGCAATTCAAAACCACATTTCGGACAGCGTCCAGTGGGGTCGGTTGCGGGCGGGAGCAAAGTGCCACACTGAGCACAACGGGAGACCGTGTGGGTGCCGGGCATGTGTACCGGACGCGGGCCGAACGTGTCCTTCTTCGCCGGCTTCTCAGCCGAAGGCTTGGCCCGTTCCTCGCCGCTGTCCTGATACCCGCGCTGGCGATACTTCCGGTCGGACACCACAATCTCCTGTTTACGAGGGCACATTGTCTCGCTTGCCAGGCATTCCTGCAAGCACGAAAGCTGAAGTTGGCTGGGAGATGTGAATTGTCTTTTGGGGATAGTGGGTGCTACCATCCGATAAGCTCGAAGAAAGGAAGGCCTGTTATGTCGGATCGAGACAGCAACAGTTTTGTTTGGTTTCTAGCGGGATTGGGGCTGGGTGCGATTGCGGGAATTCTGTACGCGCCGCGTGCCGGCAGCGAAACCCGCGAAGCGTTGCGTTCCAAGGCCGAAGAAGGCCGGGAGTTTGTGCGTGACCGCGCGCGCCAAGCGCGCGAACAAGCCAGCGGCTGGGCTGATCGTGGCCGTGACATTTTGCATCAGCAGAAGGAACAGTTCCGCTCTGCCTATGAGGCGGGCAAGCAGGCATACCAGGAAGTAACCAGGCCGGAAGGCGCTGGTTCGCAGAACCAATAATATTCTCCGTTTTGCCCAGGCTGCAGGCGGAGGGCGATATGGATAATTTGACGATTTTCATCGCCGTAACGGCGGCTGCTGTCGTGATTCAAGCCGGGATTCTGGTGGCCATGTACCTGGCGGTGCGACAGAGCACTGCGCGATTGGAAGCGTTGGCCAGCGAAGTACGCAGCAAGGTTCTGCCCACGGCAGAATTGGCGCAATCTATGCTCGCCGACCTACGGCCGAAGGTGGAAACTCTGGTAGCCAACGCCAGCGAATCCAGCACCATGGTACGCAAACAATTGGAGCGCCTGGATGCCACGGTAACGGATGTGGTTGACCGCGCCCGCTTGCAGATCATCCGCGCCGACGAGTTGCTGGGCCGCACGCTGGACCGGGTAGAGCAGACGAGCGATCTGATGCACAAAACCGTGGTCTCGCCCGTGCGGCAAGTTTCAGGCGTGTTGCAAGGCGTGATGGCAGGCATGGAATTCTTCTTCAGCGGTAGGCGCCGTGAGAGAAGCGCTTCGCCAGTAGCCCAGGACGAGATGTTCATTTAGACCCACCTGGCCGATCCTAAGGAACTCATTTCCGCAATCCAGCCGTCGGTGCAGTCGCTTCGAGAACTATTGCACGCGCAGGATCATTTGGGTGCCGCTGTCCAGCTTTACGTTGTGTTTCTCGGAAGTAAGAACAGAATCCGCGCTGGGGCCTGCGCTCAGCGATAATCCTGATATGTCCTGCACGCCTTGAGCGTTGAGAGAGATCTCGCTGGAAGGGTTTGGCGTTGGCGTGGAGCCCGGACTTCCCATGGTGCCGGGATTGGGAAGACTGGCGGGCTGGCCCATCGTACCTGGTTGCATCCCGCCCCGGTTCGTGCCCATCGGAGCACTGCCGCCCATTGGCGTAGACATATTATCCGGACCAGGCGGAACATTATTCAGCGGCTTCGCTAACGCCTGGATAGTGGCCTTCAGGGGTATTTCTGAACCGTTCCCTAATTGGAGTTTGTCAAAAGCAATCTCGAGGCGCGAGGGAGCGTCTTTCTCGTGAGGATTCGCAGCAACTACGTGTCCGACGATTTTAGCGCCACGAGGAGCAATCACTTCGGTTCCTGACTTGAGCTCATCCATGGTTTTGGCGTGCACGGGATCACCCGGCTTTAATTTCTTCGCGTCGAGAGTCTTGTCCAGCTCGGCGCGAAATTGGGTGCCAGCCGCGAAAGCTGCATTGCTCGGAGTAGGCTGGTTGACTGTGTTCTGCTGCTGGCTTGAGTTCTGCGCAGGCGACGTTGCGGAAATGAGAGCGAGTGTAAGGACAAGACAAAAAGCTTTCGTCATGGTTGACCTCCTTCCTGCTTATAGCTGAGGGCGGCAGTGGACAAAAGGTTTTCTGCGACGTGTTTTTTTTTGCGACCAGCCGAAGATTTCAGGCAATCCAACCACCGCCGACCACAATATCCCTGTCATAGAAGACGGCGGCCTGTCCTGGGGTTACGGCACGCTGCGGCTCATCGAAGGTTACAAGAACCTCATTAACATCTGTCTTCTCGACGGAGGCGCCTGCTCCCACGTGCTTATGCCGAATCTTCACAGTCACTTGAATGGGCTCGGTAAGACGATCCACGGCGATCAAATTCACGTCGCGCACGCGGACGGTACGGGTGTAGAGTTCCTCCTGCTTTCCGACCACAACCTGGCGAGCCTCGCCTTTGATCCGAATTACGTAGAGCGGCGTGCCTGTGGCTACTCCCAATCCCTTTCGCTGGCCTACGGTGAAGTTGTGAATGCCGCTGTGCTCGCCAATGACTTCTCCATCCGTGGTGACTAACTCACCAGCCGTATCGGGCAAACTCTCACCTTGCTCCGCCAAGTAGGCGTCGAGGAAGTTCTTGTAATCGCCGCCGGGAACGAAGCAGATTTCCTGCGAGTCTGGCTTCTCGGAGATGGCCAAGCCGTACTGGTGGGCAAGCTTGCGAACTTCGGCCTTGGTCATTTCACCCAATGGAAACATGGTACGGCTGAGCTGCTCCTGGGTGAGGCCAAACAGGAAATATGTTTGATCCTTGGTGAGATCTGCCGCTCGCTTCAGCAGCCAGCGGCCGCGCAGTTCGTCGAACTCAACACGCGCGTAGTGACCTGTGGCGACCGCGTCAGCGCCAATCTGGCGGGCAACGGTCAGCAACTGGTCAAACTTGAGATGATTGTTGCAAAGACTGCAAGGGATCGGGGTGCGGCCCGAGAGATATTCCTGCACGAACGGTCGCACCACGTCGCGCTCGAAGCGCTGCTCGTGATTGACGACGTAATAGGGGATGCCAAGGGTTTCTGCCACGCGGCGCGCATCATAAACATCATCGAGAGAGCAGCAGCGACCGTGCACAGCCTCGGGCATGCCGGGATGTCCGGCAAGACGGCGTTGGTTCCAGAGCTGCATGGTTAGCCCGATGAGTTCGTGCCCTTCGGCGCGCAGCATGGCCGCAACGGTAGAGGAATCGACTCCACCGGACATGGCAACGGCGATGGTGCGGCGGCTAGGCATGGTCCGGAACGTCAGAAGGGCCCACTCGGATTCCGGCGGGGCCAGCGGTCAGTACTTGGTGGTTAGGCATGTAAAGCAACCAGTAATGGTCACGATCGTCAGTACCGTCCAGATAATCGGCTGGCGAAACCACCAACCGGAAATCGTCGAACACGAATGTGGTCTTCTCATGCTCCTGTTCGAATAAAACCTCGCTCAACGGAACGCCTTGCAAACGGCGAACCGAAGCTGCAATTACTCGACGATCGGAGTCCGAGTCCGCCAACTTGCGGTTCCCACGAAGCAGCGACCATTGTGATAAGTAGATCCAAAGGTGCCACTCCCCATGCACATGCCCGTTGACCTTAACCCTCGGTCCGAATTCAAAGGTCAGAAAGCTGCCGTATCCGAGTTTCGCCCTCCATGGTCGGACATGAAGAAGCGGGGAAAAATATTGACGAATATCGATCGCTGTAGCCTTCATGTGCTTTAGCCAAACATGCCCACGCCTAACTCAACTATTGTATCGAAGGCGAAGTGCATTCCCGTAATTTCGCGGTGCAATCGATTGCGCTCGTCGTCTGTGAGTTGTCGCGAAAGCCGCCGCTCGATCTCGCGTACTGCATCGCGGAACTGGCGATTCTGATCTCTATTGATCAAGTCGCAAGTTTACTTCGAGGCTCGGGTGTTATACACAGGGCTGAGCTCGCGCAGGCGGGCGACAGTCGGCGAAAGCAGGCTGAGGGCGAAGTCAACCTCCTCACGCGTGTTCTGTTTCCCGAGGCTGAGGCGGACGCTGGCGCGGGCGCGGTCAGCGGTCAGGCCCATCGCGATCAAAACGTGAGAAGGCTCAATCGCTCCGGAAGAGCATGCAGCGCCAGTGGAAACGGCCAATCCCTTGAGATCAAGCGCAATGACCAGTGCCTCGCCTTCAATGCCATCGAAATAAATGTTCGTCGTATTTGGAACGCGCGGGGCACCTTGGCCGTTGACCCCTGTGGATTCAATCTTGGCGAGTATTTGCTGTTCGATACGATCACGCAGCTCGGACATTTGCGAGAGTTCCCGCCGATCCAGAGCAGCTTTCGCAAGCTCTGCGGCCTTGCCCAACCCCACAATCCCGGGAACATTTTCCGTTCCGGCACGCCGCGAGCGCTCGTGGCTTCCGCCATAGAATATGGGGTGAAGGGCTGTTCCCTTGCGCAGATAGAGCGCGCCTACTCCCTGGGAGGCGTGCATTTTGTGCCCCGAGATAGAAAGCAGGTCGCAGGCAATGCGCTTTACGTCAACGGCGACCTTCCCGGCCGCTTGGACTGCATCCGTGTGAAAGTAAACATCCGCGTCGGCGGCGATGTCGCCGATTTCCTCGACGGGCTGCAGGACCCCGGTTTCGTTGTTTGCCATCATGATAGTGATGAGCTTGGTGTTGGGACGCAATGCGCGGCGAACGTCACCGGGATCAACCAAGCCGCACCGATCTACAGGCACATACGTCACTTCGAAGCCGGCTGATTGCAAGTGCTTGCATGACTTCAGAACCGCGTGATGTTCGATGGTTGAGGAGATTACGTGATCGCCTTCGCGAACCAAGCCGAAGATGGCAAGATTGTCGGCTTCAGTGCCGCCGCTGGTAAAGACGAGCTCCGACGCTTTGCATCCCAGCAGCGTCGCTACCGATTCGCGTGCACGCTCGACTGCGGCTCGGGTCTCCTGCCCATGATGATGGATGGAAGAGGCGTTACCGAAATGCTCCGAGAAATACGGCTGCATCGCCTCAAGGACTTCGGGCAGCACAGGGGTAGTCGCGTTGTTATCGAAATAAACCCGGCGCACGCTTCTATTGTACGCAAAAACCTGCGCTGCCAAGCTGGAGCTGAGGAGCTGCTTTGCGGCTACGGCGAAGGTGTTATTTCTTGCCGCTCGTTGCCTCAGAGTTTGAGGACTCCTTCAGGTATGCTGCACTGAGTGTGCTCTTCTGTTTGGCGATGTCGATCAAGGTCGGATAGAACTGGACGAATGTAGTATCGACGGCCCCGTGCTGCTCGTGGCAGGAATAGCAGGCGGCTTCTTTGGGAACCATTTTGGCGGTTGGCTTGTCGTCGAAACCGAAAAATGCCCATTTGCCGGGGAAACGCGATTCGTCCTTAACGTGAACTTCGCGCCCCATCAGTTCGGTCGTTTGAAAATGACCGCTTTTGTTGATTGAGGCATTGGATCCGGCGCCGCGAACCTCAAGCACGAGCATGGTTTTGTCGGGCCAGGTGCCGGTCTGCAGGAAGGACCTGTAGGCATCCGGGTTGACAAAAACAGTGTCGAACATCGAGTGGTGAGCCATGCCTTGCTGGAAATAGCTCATGTCAATGCCAGAGGACAGGTAGATCCACTCGCGGTAATTTGCCGGAAATACAAGCTGGCCATCAGCGGTGTAGGCAGGTGTCTGGGCAGAAGGGCCACTTTCAGAAGCCTGACCTGCCGCGAACGCAACGCCGCAGCACAGGAACAGCCAAAGGCAAATTACGGGCGCGATTCGCATCATTTGCGAGACCTCCCTTGGCAATAGCTGCCAAGTTTAGACGCGCAGGTCCAATAATAGTTGGTGTTCAACGAGGCAGGCGCATTATCTCCGTTCGATCGGAATGTAATGCTGAGGATAAGAGGGGCCGATATAGTCGGCACGCGGACGGATCAGTCGATTGTCGTCCAGTTGCTCGATGACATGCGCGGTCCATCCGCTAATGCGGGAGACCGCGAACACGGGCGTGAACAGATCTACATCGATTCCCAGCGCACGATAGGTTGAGGCTGAATAGAAATCAACATTGGCGTTTAATCGCTTGTCGGCCTTAACAAACTTTTCGATGGCATCGGAATACTGGAACCACTTAGGCTGTCCGCTGGAGTCACCCAACTCTTTCGACATCTGGCGGAGGTGGGTGGCTCGGGGATCTTCGGTGTGATATACGCGATGTCCGAAACCGGGAATTTTCTTCTTCTGGGACAACATGCCCTTCACGTAGTCAACCGGATCAGCCCCGGAACTATCGATGGCCTCCAAAATGTGGAAGACGGCCTCGTTAGCGCCACCGTGCAAAGGGCCTTTCAGACAGCCGATGGCAGAGGTGATCGCCGAATGCATATCAGAAAGCGTGGCGGCGGTGACTCGCGCGGCGAAGGTGGAAGCATTGAGTTCGTGATCGGCGTGGAGAATTAAGGCGATATCCAGCGCCCTTTCTGCAGTTTTCGATGGATAGTCGCCGTTCAGCATCAGTAGGAAGTTCGCGGCGTGCGAGAGCGAACGATCAGGTTCAACGACCAGTTTTCCTTTGCGAATACGGTCGTACGCCGCCACGATCATAGGAATCTGCGATGTCAGACGGATGGACTTGTGAATGTTAGCTTCACGATCGTTGTTCTTCTCTTCGGGATCAAAGAAAGACAGCGTGGAAACCATCGTGCGCAGCACATCCATGGGCAGCGCGTGCTTGGGAACAAGATGCAAGCGATGGTAGATGGAAGCGTCCAGCTTGCGCTCTTCCGCCAAGCGGTCGCGTAGTTCGTGCAATTCTTCCCGTGAAGGTAATCTGCCAAACCAGAGGAGATAGCAGGTCTCTTCAAAAGTAGAGTTGTCGGCGAGTTCGTGAATGTCGATGCCGCGGTAAGCCAAAACACCGCGTTCACCATCGATGTAGCAGATGCTGGAAGTGGTGGCGACCACCCCCTCGAGGCCTTTCGAGAGGTGCGCGGTGGTCATGCTAGACATGAGCCCTCACATCGATTCCGGAGTTCGTTGGCCGCACGGGAAAAATAACGCGAATCGCAACTTACTTTTATACGCCAAAACCGATTGACTTTCCAACATCGCCTGGCCCAAAGACGACCAAAGTGCATAGGGAGGGGGTCTCTCGAGGCCGAACAGTTCGAAAGCTGTTACCAATGATGACTAATGCTTATCACGCGCTTTATCGGGCATGCGCGCAACAGCATTGAGGTGAGCAGGCATAACGGCGTCCCGTCAGGCTAAAGAATTTTGGCACCAACGGCCAGGTAAATCCGACCTATCTGTTTTTTTGTCGGCAAACCGCGTCGCGCTCTTCGTTCCTAATTTAGTCAACCCGGAGGTACACCGTACTGGGGGAAGCACCTTCCGGACCACACTTCGCGGTTACAATCGAGCTAATGCGAATGAGTTGGGTATCGATGATTGCGGGTCCGGCACTGTTGTGCCTGGCCGCTTTTGGCGCGGAAGAACCTCAGCATTTGCTGACGCTTCCCTGCATTGAAGCGACGCCAACCGGTTCGGCATGCAACCCGTCGAAGGAGGATTTGAAGCGAGCTGCGGCGGCATTTTCCAAGGCATTGAAGCTGGAAAAAGAAAAAAGGATTGATGAGGCATATCAGGAATTTGATACCGCGACCCGTTTGGTGCCGCGAAACCTGAATTACCTGACTGCATTGGCCGTGGCCCGTGAAGAACTGGTATCCGAACACTTGAAGAAAGGGAGCGACGATCTTGCACGAGGACGACAAGTAGAAGCACAGGCTGAATTCCGCAGTGCCATGTATCTGGATCCAGAGAACGCCTTTGCGAGAGAGCGATTGCAGGAGGCGGTCGACGAGTGGGATGCGAAGACAAGCCTCAGTGCGCGGGTTGTCCAGAGCTCTCCTGAACTGCACGTCATGCCTAACGAGGAGAAGCATGCGTTCCATTTCCGGGGAGATTCTCAGCAGTTGCTGACGCAAGTCGCCAGCGCCTACGGGGTCACGGCCGAACTGGACGAATCCGTTGCCTCGCGCCATGTGCTATTCGATCTAGACAACACGGATTTCTACACGGCGATGCAGGCCGCCGCGGATGTGACGGGCACTTTCTGGGCGCCACTCTCGGAAAGACAGATTCTGGTGGCGAAGGAATCACCGCCAAACCGGCGTTTATTCGAGCGCATGGGAATGCGTACATTTCTGCTGAATTCGGTCAATACGCCGCAGGAATTGCAGGAATTGGTAAATCTGCTGCGGATGATTTTTGACATCCGATTCATTCAGCAAACACAGCCCGATACGCTGATTGTACGGGCGCCGGTAAACATACTGGACGCGGCCACGGAGTTCCTGGAAAATTTTGGGAAATCGCGCCCCCAGGTGATGCTGGACATCGAGGTGTATGAGATTGATCATCAGTTGACGCGAAATATCGGACTTCACATTCCCGACACCTTTAAACTCATGAACATCCCGGCGGCGGCGCTGCTGGCGCTGGGCGGGCAAAACATACAAAGCTTAATTAATCAGCTGATTGCCGGTGGGGGTATAAATCAAGCGAACTCGCAGGCGATTTCAGGATTGCTGGCACAACTGCAAAACCAGACGAGCTCGATCTTCAGCCAGCCGCTGGCGACTTTCGGCGGAGGCCTCACGTTCATGGGGCTCAGCCTGGACATGCTGGCTGCACAATTTTCCCTCAACGAAAGTATGGTCAAGTTGCTGGATCACGCTACCCTTCGTGCCGGTCAGGGGCAGGATGCCACGTTTCGTTTGGGGCAACGCTATCCGATCGTCAACGCGAGTTTCGCCCCAATTTTCAACACCGCCGCCATAGCTCAAGTTCTGCAGAACGGGTCATTTCAAGCTCCCATCCCTTCCTTTAGTTACGAAGACCTGGGTCTGGACATAAAAGCCAAACCCGCAATCTCCAACCAGTCTGACATCAATTTGCAATTGGAAATGCAGTTGCGCAATCTGGCAGGACAGAGTCTCAATGGTGTGCCGGTAATCGCCAACCGGGAGTATAAAGGGAGCATAAATCTGCTGGATGGTGAGCCGGCCGTGGTGGCGTCTTCACTCACCATTAGCGAGCAGCGCAGTATGACGGGAATCCCCGGCCTTGGCTCCATTCCAATATTGAACAAGATTGCGACCACTAACTCGAGAACCGAAGAAGAAGACGAGCTGTTAGTTGTAATCACCCCGCACGTAGTGAGCCTAGAATCAGGGCAAAGCGCAGAAACCTGGCTCCCCAAGTAGTTCTATTCACAGGTAATTCTCTGCATTGATTTGCAGGCAAATGGCTGTATTATTCCTCTATTCCCCGGGTCGAATCCCGACCAGCGGCGCGCCATGGTTCTGTTCCTAGCTTCCACAATCGCATACTCGGCTTGGATGGTCTGGCCAGCACGAGGAATACACCTGCCGGCTGTACTCTTGCTTCAGGCTTCTGGCGCGTTCTTTCAGGAAGCAAGTCTGTTCAATATTCTGATCGCGCTGGTGTTCGGATTTTCCACGCTCAATATTCTAGGTTTGGTCACACGCGGTATGGAGAATCGGCCCAGCAGGCTGAAACCGGGAGAAATCATGGCCCTCACCGCTATGGTTCTGGCGATTTGCTTCCTAGGATTAGAAATGCTCCACACGTTCCATATTTTTCCGATCCAGCTGGGAAATTGAGGCGCATCCGTAGGGCAGTCTTAGATCTCAGCGAACAGCGCGCATACTGGAACTCGCCCCGCTATTGGTGATTGCAGTCTCGATCAAATCAGCGCGCAGATTTTGATTTCTAAGGTGAGTCGCTACGCGCTTCCTAACGCTAGCGAAGTTCTCCTGTGGGCCGAGGAAAATCAGCACTGAGGGTCCGGCTCCGCTGAGCGCAACTCCCAGGATTCCTTTACTTCCGGTTAATGGCTGCAATGCGGGCAAGAGCGGGCACAATCGCGATCGGTAAGGCTGATGCACCCGATCAACAAGCGCTCCAGAAAGCAGATCCCGGCGCCCTTGACTGAACCCCGCGAGCAGCAACATGGCATTTTGAATGTTCGCGACCACGTCCGCGCGCGCATATTGGTCCGGCAGAACGCGCCGCGCTTCTTCGGTAGAAAGGGCTTCACCAGGTACGGCGAGCAATAGCGGCCACTTCCCTTTCGGCACGATGCGAATCATCTGAGTTTCTCGCTTTGCTGACATGCGGGCGATGGCTAAGCCACCCATCCAGCAGGCAGTAGCGTTGTCGGGATGGTGCTCGCGGCAGGCGGCCTCGCCTACGATGCGAGCCGCAGTCCAGTGCAATCGTCCTATATGGTTCGCAAGAGCGATTCCAGCCAGGCGCGCCGCGGCAGAGGACCCGCAGCCCTTGCCGATGGGAATCTGATTTTCGATCTGAAGGGCGAGGGGAACTATGGGCTTTCCCTGGCCGTGGAGGATATCACGATACGTGGTCAGAATCAGGTGGTTCTCTATGCGTTGGCAGATGTCGGCGTCGCGGCCACGAGCAGTAACCGAAAATCTTTCCGCCGGCTTCGCCGATACTTTGAGGAATAGCGAAAATGCCAGCGCCGCGGCATCGAAGGCGGGGCCGAGATTGGCAGAGGTTGCCGGCAGTGTGATTTGGAATCGCGTAATCCCTCTTGAACTATGAGAAATCTTCTGCCTGCTTCAAAACCGCGACGACCGCCTCCGGGCTGGCGTCAAGTACGATTGGGGCTCGGCGTTGAGCAGCAAGAAGATCGGCCTCTGGGGCTGCGGCAAACAACTCACCGCGATGAAACTTCAAAGTAAAATCCGGATCTTTAAGTAAATGACCGGTCAGGATTAACACCGCAGAGTCGTGTGGCTTCACGAAACCCGACTTCACCAATTTCTTCAACCCGGCCAGGGTAACGGCGGAGGCAGGCTCGCAGCCAATTCCTTCGGCTCCAATTTCGGCTTTGGCGAGCGCAATTTCGATTTCACTGACCTGTTCGATGGTCCCGCCGGTTTCTCGCAGCACACGAACTGCTTTTTTCCACGATGCTGGATTGCCAATGCGGATGGCGCTGGCCGCGGTCTCGGCCTGTACAGTGATCAACTTCTTGCCGCCGGTTTCTCTCATGGTCCGAACCAGTGCGTTAGCACCTTCCGCCTGGATGATGGAAATTTTCGGCAGATGCTCGATAAAGCCGAGGTCTTTGAGTTCGAAGAAAGCTTTGCCGATGGCCGAGGAGTTTCCCAGGTTCCCGCCGGGGACAATGATGTGGTCCGGCACTTTCCAATCGAGCTGCTCCAGCAGCTCGATGGCAGTTGTTTTCTGGCCTTCGATACGGTAAGGGTTGACGGAATTCAACAGGTAAACCGGGGCGTGTTGCACTACTTCATTAAGCACGCGCAGGCAGCCGTCAAAGTCAGTTTTGAGCTGGCAAGTTACCGCACCGCAGTCCAGCGCTTGTGAAAGTTTTCCCCACGAGACCTTGCCTTCCGGGATCAGGACGAGACTGCGCATACCACCATGAGCGGCGTATGCCGCCATGGAAGCCGAGGTGTTGCCGGTAGAGGCGCAGCCAACCCAACGAAACCCCTCCGTGCGCGCGACCGATGCTGCCAGCGTCATGCCTGTATCTTTGAAAGAGCCGGTTGGGTTCATGCCCTGGTGCTTCGCGAGCAAACGATCGACTCCTGCGCTCCCCGCACAGGAGCGCAATTCATAGAGGGGCGTGTTGCCTTCGTGGAGAGTGATAATGTTCCGCTCTTCAGCGAACGGCGGTAGCAAGTCACGGAACCGCCAAACGCCACTCTGATCAATTGGGAGTAAGGATTTCTTGCGGGTGCGCCACAGCGCCTTGAGAGAAGCGGCGTTCAGACCGGATGGCCGCAGACCTTGTTCCGTTTTCCATCCTGGATAGACGATTTCCAGCAAATCCCCGCAGGCGCCGCAGCGGAAAGTGTGGCTCGGTTTCGCGGTTTCGGAGGCGCACCCAATGCAACGAAGTTCATACGCATCCCCGCGCGCAGCAGAAACACTCTGAATCATCAGTGAGAATCTTTCGCGGCTGAAGCCGCTGCCGGTGACATTTTATTCGATTACTTTTTTATTGGACCATGCTGGCCGCGAAGATAATCATCGGTCTTGTTGATCCAGTCGGCACGGGGAGGGTTGAAGACGTCGAGGTCCACGGTGTCGACCAAAGCCTCGGCTTTGTGCGGCATGTGAGGAGGGATGGTCAAAACTTCACCGGCGTTGACCACGATCTCCCGGCCGTCGATCCAGAACTTCAGGGCGCCATCGAGGATATAGGTAATCTGTTCGTTGTGATGGCTATGCTCGGGCACGATGCAACCCTTCTTCAGCAGGACGCGAGCCACCATGATGTTTTGGCCGACCACGAAATGACGTTGCAGCAAGGGATTGAGATCCTCGATAGGCACCGTGCTCCATGGGATGTGTTGCAGGCTTGCTCTTGGCCTGGTGGTACCTTTTCGTGCAGGTTGTCTTGATGCCTTTGTTTTGCGCCGGGGCGCCGCTGCGCGTGCCATTTCAGTGCACCTTCCCTTGATAGATTCCAACGGCATTGTCATGAAGATAACCGTGAGCCAATTGCAGCGCCTGGAACTCGCTGATTTCGCCTTCCGAAATCATCTCTGCCAGGGCCGCTGCCAATGCGGTGCGGCTGGACTGCACACCTAACCAGTAGCTCTCTTCCGCGCCTAAGGCTTCGTTGTAGGGGAAGCAGTCAGTTCCAAACGTGACTTTGTCTGGAAAAGTTTCCAGCCACTGCTTGAGGAGTTTTTTGAATTCAGACGGATAGAGCAGGATCTCGGTTTCCGAGGTGTCGAGGTACACATTTTTGACTGCTGCCAGCCATATGGCCTGCCGATCATAGGGATAGCCGCCGTGAATCATCACGAAGGTGGTACTCGAATAACGCGGGTCTCGGAGAATGTTCTCCAGGTTCAGGATATTGCTTTCCGACAGGTTGAAGTAATCTCCGATTCCCACGGCAGAGTGAATGTGCACGGGCAAATGCAGACGGCCACCCTCCCGAACCAGATAGCGAAAAACGTAATCCTGAAAAGTGCGGTACTCCTGCTCGTTAGGAATGCCGCCGTTCACAAATCGTAAATAAACGTCTTCGGCTTGCTCGCGCGTGGGGTCGGAAAATTTGGTGGAGCGGAAATAAGCGACTTCGAACTTCTGGGCGATAGCGCCTTTTTTCTGGTTGTCCTCCAGCGTGCGGGTGACAAAGTTCAAGTAATCGTTGAAGCTTTGCGGGAGGCTGCTGAGGCCCTCCTGCTGCATCCAACGATGCAGCATTTTTTCCTGCAAGGGAATGTAGACCTGCTCGTCGGCGTTACGGGCGGTCTCCCGCTGATTATTGAACGGCCACATGAAGGAGTCCGCGAAAAACACCCAAACAAAACGCTTAGGATCGAGATAGTCGGGCATCATGGCGCGATTGGCAACGCCTTGCTCGATATTGAGGTTGTCGAGAATGTTGGAGAAATATGCGATCCCCTGCTGCCTCTTGGCCTCTTCTTTTTTTTGAATCAACCATTTGGTGTGCTCGGGAGAAAGATCGTTGTAGGGATATCCCCAGAGCGCCTTGGCTGCCGCTACCAGCTCGGGATTGGAGTCACGCTCGCGCAGAGCAGCGCTACCCGGGGGAGCAGCCATCGCGTCAACATCGGGGTCGTCCGCGTATCCGGGATGCGCATGGTGATCGAACATAGGGATTTTTTCGATCTGGCGGAGAAGACGCTGATAAATTTGCGGCACGTCAGGTCCGGAGAACGGACGAGCCTGGGCGGCAGCAAACGATGCCAGGAGCATGATCGAGATAGTGAGGAGAAAGATTTGCCTCATGAGATTCCGATCCTAAATGAAAACAGCAGACTCCTCGGGAGTGAACTCCCTCGGAGTGACAATGCTCTACCTGCGTTTGCGACACGGCCGATTCGTGATTTCAAAATCAGCGCATCACCGCGCTGCGTTGCCAAGCGATGGAGACACGCTGAATGCGCTCAATTGCCTCCTGCAAGGTTGTAGCGGAGGAGGCGAATGAGAAGCGGACGAACTGGGTGCCGTTGACGCCGAAAGCTGCTCCGGGTATCGCTGCCACACCTGCTTCTTCCAACATGATGCGGCACAGTTCTTCCGCGTTCAATCCGGTGTCGGATATGTTCACCCAGGCATAAAACGCGCCTCGCGGAGCCTGACAGCGAAAACCGGGCACGCGATTGAGATCTTGGACGAAGTGCTCACGACGTTTGGCAAATTCGGCGACCATCCGCGCTGTAGCTCCGGTGCTATCTTTCAGACCTTCGATTGCCCCGTATTGGGTAAACTCCGCCACGCAGGTGTAGCTATTGACCACCAACATCTGCAGCGCGGGAACAATATGAAGGGGCGCAACGATGTATCCCAAGCGCCAGCCGGTCATGGCAAAGCTCTTGGAAAAACCATCGATGATCAGCGTGCGTTCCTCCATGCCGGGATAACTGAGCATAGAAAGGTATTCGCCGCCATACAGGATGCGGGCGTAGATTTCGTCGGAAAGCACGATGAGGTCGTGTTTGACCGCTATTTCTGCAATGCGGCGCTGAACTTCGTCCGTGTAAACCGTACCTGTAGGATTCCCCGGGGAGTTGGTGATGAGAATCTTCGTTCGCGGGGTAATTTTGCCGGCGATCTCATCGGGATCTGGTTGGAAGCGGTTGCGCTCGGACAGGGCGAAGGGGACGGGAACCCCGCTGAACCCCAGCGTAATTGAGGAGTATCCGGGGAAACCGGGGTCGGGATACAAAACTTCGTCGCCGAGATCAGTAAGTGCCATCAAAGCCATGAAGAGGGCGATCTTGCAGCCGGGTGCAATTACGACACTGTCCGCGCTGACGTTTAGGTTCCGCGTAGCTCGCAAGTAATCAGCAATTGCCTGCCGAAGAGCAGGCACGCCAGCCACGGGGCAATAGCGGTCTTTGCCTTCATCCACGGCGCGTTTCAAGGCAGCGCTGGCGGGAGCCGCTGGATGAAAATCGGGCTCGCCCAACTCGAGGTGGATGATAGATCGACCCTCGCGCTCGAGTTCCTTGGCACGGGCATAGACTGAGAGCGCGCCCTCGCCGCTCATCACCGACATTCGGGAAGCAAGAGGTCGCATCATGCCTGCTTTCCCAAAACTTCCTGAGGAATGGGGGTGGTGGGAATGCGCAAGGCCTCGATGAAGCGAGGAAAAAGCTCGAAAGCTGCAGCCGTGGCAATAAGTTCGACGAGCTGCGAATCGTTGTAAGCAGCTTTCAATTGCAAGAAGAAATTGTCATCAATTTCTTTGGGCGAGCGGTGCAGGCGTTCAGCACAACGAAAGCCGAGCTTCTGAGCCTCGCTGAAAGGACCGGTTTCAAAATCGCCCTTCACGGCCGCGATTTGCGCCTCGCTTGCCCCTTTCTGTCTGGCAGAAAGCGAATGCGCCGAGACCGCGTAAGAGGAATTTTGAATCAGTGAGATCCGCGTAGCCACCAATTCTTTATACCAGCCGGGCAAAGCGCTGTCACCGAGCAAGCCCTTGAGAAACCCGGCCATGCCCAGCGCTAGAGGGGGCGTGTGCGCCAGGACTTTGAACATATTTGGGACGACGCCCCGCTGCTTCAGCAGGGCGTCATAGATTCCGGCAATTTCCGGCGAAACCTGCTCCCGTTCGAGGAGCGCGACGCGAGGCGCGCTAGCCTTCAGCTCCATCAGAAGGCGTACCTCAGCGAGAACTGAATCAGCCGTGGTGTACCGGCCGTGGAAATGATTCTGCCAAACGTGCTGGGATTTTCGACATCTGTCCCCGGCGGGTTCTGGAAATTGGGGTGATTCCACGTGTTGAAGAAGTCGGTGGTGAAACGCAGCGTCTGGCGCTCCGTAATCCTGAAATTCTTGATCAGCGAGAAATCCCAGTTTTGCTGGAACGGTCCGCGATAGATATTGCGGCCCAGATCTCCGAAATTCGTGCCGCAGAAATTGGAGTCGACGGCGCACTGTGCCGGATACAGAAGCGGCGCGGTAGTGAAGTTGTTGAAGTTGACGTAGCCGTTCAAGCGCTGTTGGAGGCTGCCGTGGGTGTATCCCGAAGGGATGGTTGCCCCCGGAGCCAGCTGCGCACCCAGAGTGGTAGTAAATCCGGGAACAATGAAGGCACTGCCTGCGCCTGAGTCGATCACCGAGAACGGTGTGTTGGACTGGAAGATGCTGATGCCGCTGACCGCCCAGCCGCGCAGCAACACGCCCTGGGCGCCTCTGGCGGCCCTGAAAAATGGCAAGTCATAACGGTAGCTTGTGACCAAGCGGTGGGTGCGGTCGAAATCTGAGAGACCACGAGACGCGGCCAAGGTGGCCTCATCGTTGAATGCCGTGTTGAAGGCGGTGTTGCCGCTGGAAGTTGCATCGGTTGACCGCGAGAATGTGTAAGCCGCCTGGAAGTACCCAGCGCCCCAGCGGCGAGACAATGTCGTCTGCAGAGAGTGGTAATGGGAGTAGGCGTCATCCGCAAACAACTGCATTCCTGCGTAGCCGTTGATGCCCAGTGCGGGAGTGCGAGCGGTGGCATTCGACAGCGTATTGGTGGTTATGGTGAACTGCTGACCGTTCTGGGCAGTCAGGATCATGGGATTGGCCGGGCTCACTTCCTGCGCCAGCAGATTGGTGCGGGTCTCGCGAAGGTGGATGGAATGCGTCCCCACGTAGCCAATCTCCAGAACCCATTTTTTTGTGAGTTCACGTTGCAGGGTTAGGTTCCACTGCTGAGTATTCGGTGTAACGAAATGTTGGGGTTCGAGCAGATCGAAAACCGCAGTGGAGGGAAGGACACCAGGTCCGCCATTGCAGCCATAAGCGGGCGTCTGAGTCGTATCAGTGGTCGAGGTGGCAGTGCCATTGGCCACGAATCCCTGAAAATGGGCCAAGCAAGGAATGAAATTTGGATCAATAACCCCGCCCGCCGGGAGGGCATTCGGGTTCGAGGCGAGACCCGGGGGAATGCAATTGGCAGGAGCGTTGGGGGAGAAGAAAGTCGCCGCGCAACCCGGGAGGCCGCCGCCGGAGGCAACCGGCAAGAATGGCGCCTGGAAGCTGAGCTGATCTACGTTGCCTACGTCCTCGCGGACGTAGTAAATGCCGTAGCCACCGCGAAGAGAAGTGGTGTGACGACCCAACAGATCCCAGGCAAAACCGACGCGCGGCCCCAGGCCGGTCGCATAGTTGTTGGTGAAAGTGGTGTTGCTGCCGGTTGCGCTCAAGCCGGGCACTCCGAGGCTGTTAGCGCAACCGCCATAAATGTATGGATACTTGCCCTCATCGGCAAGCTGGGAACTGAAATTTGCGATGTGGCAGAGATCATCGTGGAACGCGCCAAAAATCTCTGTTCTCAAACCGAGGTTCAGGGTGAAATCGTGCCGCAACTTCCAATCGTCCTGGACGAAGAAGCCAAAGTCGTTCGTACGATACTGGTGATTATCAACCCCACCACCACCGAAGCTGAAGGGCGGCGCTCCTTCCAAGAATTCCTGGAAATCGGTCAGGCCTCCGGCATTGGCAAAGATGAGTTGGCCGTTGAAGACCTGGGGAAAAATTTTGTCCAGATTGACGCGCGTGAACTCGCCACCCCAGCTAAGCACGTGAGAACCGTGAACCCAACTGAAATTATCCACAAAATTAAAATTGTTTTGAGTCTGGTGCTGGTTGGCAAATGGGGCCGGGCCGATCTGGAAGCCCGAACTGTTGAGTGTGAATTTGTAGATCGATTGCGTCACATTGTTCGTCGGGCGGTCGATACCCAGATCCGTGGCGGTGACTGGATCGATATTGTTGAGGCTGTTATTGATCCGCACAAATCCAAAACGGAAATCGTTGACCAGCGCTGCAGAGAACAGGTGGGTTTCATCGACACTCAGAAATCGGGCATTGACCGGGAGATCGAAAGGGAAATCGAGATCGGTGGCGCTGATGCTGGTTTGGAGAGTTGAGCCGAGTGATTCCTGCAAACCGCCCGCACCGAAGGGAAGCTGCGATTCGGAGTCGGAGAAGAAGAAGCGGGCGGAAAGCTTGTCATTGCCGCCTCTGAATTCGCGGTCCCAGTTGGTAGTGAACTGGTCATCGGTGTATTCGCCAGGTTTGCTGATAATCAAAGGCGCGGTGGAACCGGGTGTTCCAGGAATCGAGGGAATCAGATAACCGCCCGGAAAATTGCCGAATTGGTCGCTTTTGAAGTTCAGCAGCTTGCTGATGACCGGATCGATCAGCGGCACATTGAACGCGGCCTCCAGGCTCGCGTCCGATCGATCCACGGGCAGCACCGGAAAGCCGGGATTGTCGATGAAGGTGCCTGGCGACTCGCCGCTCCGCTGGCGGGTTCCCTGGTAATTCACGAAGAAGAAACCAAATTTCTCGGTGCCTACTGGACCGCCTAAACTGCCGCCGAAGATGTTTTGCTTGACATCGGGTCGCGGCTGGCCTGCCTGCTTAAGAAAATATTCATTAGCGTTGAGCACGTTATTGCGAAAGAACTCATAAACGTCGCCGTGCAGCGTCTTTGTCCCCGATTTGAGAATCGCATTGACGTTTCCGCCACCGTTTCGTCCTTGACTGGCGTCGTAGAGCGAGGTTTGCACCTTGAATTCGCCAATAACATCCGGGTTCGGCAGAGGCACATTGGTGCTCTGGGCCACGTTGTAGTCGGTCGCGCTGATACCTTCGATCAAGTAGTTGTTGTTGTCTTCGCGCTGACCGTTCACGAAAATCTTGTTGCTGCCGCGTCCGAGCTGGGCGGAGGCATTGAGGTCACTGAAAACTCCGGTCGAAAGCGTGAGGATTTGCTGAAAATTCTGCGTGGCTAAGGGGAGTTCGCGGATGGTGTTGGCTTCAATGGCTTGACCGGTAGCCGCCTGAGTGGTTTCCACTGCCTGCACTTCGGCCTGAACCTCAATTTTCTCCTGCACAGCCTGGGGTCGCAGCCTGGCTAACAGGCGGGTGGTTTCGGTCACGCGCACGACGATGTCCGGGAAGTTCCCTTCCGCAAAGCCGCCACTATGAACGGTCACGGTGTAGTTCCCTACCGGAAGCAGGGTCGCAGTGAAAGAGCCGTTGGCATCGGTTTTCGTAGTGCGCACGACAACACCGGTATTCTGGTCGGTGATGCGTACTTCGGCGCCGGCCACGAATGCGCCACTCGGATCCTGCACAGTGCCGCTAATGGCGCCGGTGGCGCCACCCTGCGCAAGGCTTGCTGTTACGGACGCCGCGACGATGAAACTGATCCAAACTAACCTGCCAAGTAAAGTCCGCATACACTCCCCCTCGTAAGCGTGAAAGAAAAATTGAACTAAATGATTTGCAGGGAGGATGAACGACAGAAAAACGCGCGCAACCAAATCTGAAGGCTGTTGCGGAAAGTGCTGCTGCCAACATCAGCAGAGAGTAGTTTGTATCCCATGATCTTCACCGGATACACTTCCACCCCGGTTCGGCTACGGGTCCCCGGGGTTCGAAAGCTTACTCGAAAAAGGCACCAACTTTCAATAAGAGAATTTCGGGATCGCAGCTAGAGCAGCTGCCGGCTTGGGTTCAGAGTCCCTTATAGGCACCCCCGTCGACGAGGATGGTCTGACCGGTGATGTAGGAGGCTCGTTCCGATGCGAGCCAAACGATGGTGTCGGCGAGCTCATGCGGTTCGCCAATGCGGCGGAGCGGAGAATCTGCAGCCCAGGCGTCGAAAAACTCTTTTTCCGGCTTGCCTTGTGTTACGGAACGAGTTTTAGCCAGTTCCTTCAGGCGATCGGTGGCGGTGTAGCCGGGTCCGACGTTGTTGACCAGAATTCCGTCTTTGCCGAATTCGTTTGCCAGGCTCTTGACCAGCCCCACAACGGCCGCCCGCACGGCGTTGGAAAGCACGAGATCAGGAACTGGCTGCTTGGTGGTAATGGAAGTGATGGTGATGATTCGCCCCCAATGCTGGCGCTGCATGTAAGGGATAACCTCACGCGCGAAATAGACAGTGCTCAGAAAATTGGCGTCCACGGCTTTTCGCCAGTCATCCAAAGTCGTGGCAAGGAAGCCTTTTGCGGGAGGGCCGCCGGCATTAGTAACGCAAATGTCCACCCCGCCAAATTTTGCGACTGTCTGTTTGACGAAATCGTGCACCGCGGAGGGGTCAGTCACGTCGAGCGGCGAGGCGAAAACATCTACCGGGTATTGTTTTCTAATCTGTTCGGCTGCCTTGTGAAGAGGCTCTGTGCTTCGTGCACACATGGCCAAGCGGCAACCTTCAGCGGCGAAAGCTTCCGCCGTGGCGCGACCGATGCCCTGGCTGGAGGCTGCGACAATCGCCACGCGATTTGATAATCCAGTTTGCATAGGGACGGAATTATAAATGCCACGGGTAGCGGGTGAGCTGGCCGCTGTCAAACCACAAATTCATGTGCAAGAATAGTTGCACCCTGAGAGGGAGCTGTCATGAAACGCAGAGAGCAGCGCGCGGAAACCAAGGCTGTACGCGGAGGCACCGACCTCAGCAAAAAGAATGGACCGCTTTCAACGCCGATCTATCAGACTTCCACTTTCGAGGTCACCGATAACGAGCAGCAATTAAGGGCGACGCCGACGGACATGTTTTATACCCGCTACGGGAATCCAACCCACACCGTGGCGGAGCGGGCGATTGCCGAACTGGAAGGGACAGAACGGGCATTGCTGTTTGCCTCGGGGATGTCAGCTATCACGACCACCGTGCTGAGCCTGCTTACAAGCGGCGATCATGTGGTTGCACAGCGAGATATCTATGGTGGCGCGGCTAAATTCTTTGGCCAATGGCTTCCGAAACTTGGAATCGAAACCACCTTCGTGGACACCACCGACTACGATCAGCACGAGCGTGCTATCCGAACGAATACCAAGCTGCTCTATGTGGAATCTCCCACCAATCCACTAGTTCGCGTTGTCGATCTGCGGAAAGTCGTCGCGATTGCGCGGCGACATAATCTCATCACGATGATCGACAGCACGTTCGCTACCCCGATCAATTGCCGGCCCGCCGACTTCGGCATCGACCTGGTTATGCACTCAGGCACAAAGTATTTCGGCGGACATTCCGATCTGATTGCGGGGGCGGTAGCGGGCCGCGGTGAGTTGATCGAGAAGATTCATAGCACGCGGACTACGCTGGGCGGATGCATGGATCCACATGCCGCATGGTTGCTGCTGCGGGGGATCAAAACGCTTGCGGTTCGCGTGCAGCGGCAAAATGAGAACGCGTTGCGGATTGCGCAGTTCTTATCACAACATTCGAACGTCCACAGAGTTCACTATCCATTTGTCGAAGGGCATCCGCAGCGCAGCCTGGCGATGGAACAGATGCGCGGCGGTGGCGGAATCGTAAGCTTCGAGGTTGAGGGCACCGGTAAGGATGCGCGCAAATTGAGTGAGGCCCTGAATCTGTTTACCCTCGCGCCGAGTCTTGGCGGCGTGGATTCGCTGGTCTGCATCCCCGTGCTCACATCCCATGCCATGATTCCCGCCGAACATCGGGCGAAGATGGGAGTCACTGAACAACTGATTCGCCTCTCCGTAGGCATTGAACATGCTGACGATTTGATTGCTGATTTAGACCAGGCGCTGGCGTTGATTGGATCCGCGAAGCAGCACGCTCACGTGGGCTGAAGGCGGTTTCTCGTGCTGTCACAGTTACGAAGCGCCGCTTTTGATAGACTTGGGTTGCTCACCTTAGTCACTAGCGGTCATCCAAGAAGAATGCCACCGGAAGTAGGAGGACCTGCTTTATGAAACGCGCCCTGAAAATCATCGGCATCGTTATCGCCGTCCTGGTTCTGTTAGTTATTGCTCTGCCATTCATTGTTGATGTAAACGCCTTCCGGCCGCAGATTGAGTCTGAGCTGAGCTCCTCACTGGGCCGGGAGGTTAAAGTTGGAAATTTGAAGTTGTCGATCTTGAGCGGTAGCGTTTCCGCCGATAATCTTGCCATCTCCGACGATCCTGCTTTCAGCAACCAGCCGTTTGTGCGCGCCAAGGCGCTTGATGTTGGCGTGGAATTGATGCCGCTGATTTTTTCCAAGAGCCTGCAGGTTAATGAACTGACAATAACTGATCCTCAGGTCGCCTTATTGCGGAACGCGACGGGAAAATGGAACTTCTCCAGCATAGGAAGTAAACCCGCTCCCGAGCCGGCGTCGGCAGGCCAGCCCGCAGAGACCGGAAAGACTCCAGAAGCGCAAAAGGCATCACAACCGGCGGCCCCGAAAGCTACACCTGGAAAGTCTGGAGAAACCGCGGCCGCGCAGGCGTCGCCTGCTTCTTCGAATCCGAGCCTTTCTGTGGGGAAGCTCAGCGTGAAGAACGGCACGCTCTCGATGGAAAACGTAGGCGCTCATGAAAAGCCGCAGATCTATTCCAAAGTAAACATTACGGTGCAGAATTTTGCGTTCAATGCTCAATTCCCGTTCACGATGTCAGCCGATCTGCCTGGCGGCGGCAGCATGAAGCTCGACGGCCATGCCGGACCGATCAATGCCACCGACGCTTCACTTACTCCGCTGGACGCAAAAATAAGCGTTAGTGGTTTGGATATAGAGAAGTCTGGATTTGTGAACCCGGCCTCCGGCCTGGGCGGCGTCGTGGATTTCAACGGCACGGTGAATTCAAACGGACGTGAGGCGCAAGCCAGTGGCAGTGCCGGCGTGGCCAAGCTGAAGGCGTCACCGAAAGGATCGCCTGCGCCGAAGCCGGTAGATTTGAAGTTCAATGCCACTTACGATCTGCAGAAGCAGTCTGGACCGATGAACGCGGATGTCACGCTGGGAAAGGCCGTAGCCAAACTCTCGGGCACTTATCAAATTGAACCTGCAGCGACGACGCTCAACGCAAAGCTAGCAGCGGATAATATGCCCGTGGATGATCTGGTAACGCTCCTACCTGCCCTTGGCGTCACTTTGCCAGCCGGCTCACATCTGGAAGGAGGAACGCTGACTGCCAATTTCACCATCGCCGGGCCGACTGACAGGCTGGTGATCAACGGCCCGGTGCAGCTCGCGAATACGAAACTGGCAGGATTTGATTTGGGTTCAAAACTTTCCTCCGTGGCCAAGCTCGCGGGGGTAAATGCCGGCCCGGACACGACCATTCAGAATTTCAGCACGGATGCTCGCGTTGCACCCGAAGGCATTCAAACGAAAAACGTCAACCTCAATGTCCCATCCATTGGCGTGATTACCGGGAACGGCACCGTCAGCCCGCAAAATGCGCTCAATTATCAGATGAATGCCAAGTTCAGCGGCGGCGCTCTGGGTGGGCTAAGCGAGATTGCGGGATTGGGGAACAAAAACGCCGGCATTCCCTTCTCCATCGAAGGAACCACTTCCGACCCAAAGTTCGTGCCTAACGTGAAGGGCATGCTGGGCAGCGAGTTCGGTAAATTCAATCCTGGCGGCCAGGGCCAGAATCCCGCAAACAATGTGATGAACAGCCTTCAGGGATTGATAAAGAAGAAACCGCAATAGAAACGCACGCCCGGATGCGAGAGCTCGGATTAATATAAGCGGAACCACAAGCCTCCTTGGCGATTGACCCTCAGCACTAATGTCAGTTAACTTGACAGGATGATTCTGTGCTTGGGGAGCACGATTTGTTTACCTCGACCTCTTGCAATCTCTGCTGCCCCCAAGGGTTGGGCTGTAACTAGACCTTCGCCGGCGTCTACGAGACCCCTTTTCTAATGAATAAACAACGCATCGTCATTTACGGCGTGGTTCTGGTTGTTCTCGTGGTGCTGGTATACCTGCAATTCCGGCAATGGCGGACGTTCGATTGGGACAAGTTCATCGAGAACTCGAGAGATGTGACCTGGCGGCACGTAATTCACGGAATTATTCTCATTTACGTCGCCTATATTCTTAGGGCGGTGCGCTGGAAAACATTTCTGCGTCCGGTTCGCCCTCGCGCTTCGACAATATCGCTCGTTTCCCCGACGCTGGTAGGCTTCACCGGACTCGCTGTGCTTGGCCGACCCGGAGAATTGATCCGGCCATATCTCATTGCGCGGCGAATGAACCTTAGCTTCGCGTCACAACTCGCGGTGTGGGCGATGGAGCGGATTTTTGACCTGGGTGCATTCACGGTGCTGATGGTGCTAGCGATATTTCTTCCCACCAAGCTGCGGGCGTTCGCGGCGACTCGCCCGGTTTATTATCACTGGCTGCACGTTGCCGGCTATCTGTTATCCAGTATGGTGTTGGGATTATTCGCAATCGCGATGCTGGTGAACTACAAAGGTCCCACTATCGCGGACTGGATGGAGAAACGCTTCGCCCATCTTGCGCAGAACCTGGGACATCGAATTGCGCAGCGGGTGCGCGAGTTCGCCGACGGATTGAACACGATTCACGGACCATTCTCGTTTCTGCAACTTTCGGCGGTCTCCATCCTGATGTGGTGGCTGATTGCGCTATCGTATAAGGAAGTCACTCACGCTTACGGGGCACCCATGCAGCAAATGAGTGCGACTCGAGTGTTGCTGCTGATGGGCTCGAGCATGGTTGGATCCATGCTGCAGTTGCCCGGGGTTGGCGGCGGTTCGCAATTGGCGACGATAGAGGCGCTTGATAAGGTATTCCAGATCCCACGGGAGCTGGCGGTGAGTTGTGGGATCCTGCTATGGCTGGTCAGTTTTGTGGCGGTGGTTCCAGTAGGTCTGCTGTTAGCGCACCAGGAACGGCTCTCCTTGCGGAAGGTAGCAGAAGAAAGCGAGAAGGCTGAAGCCGAGGAGCCAATTCCGACATCGCCGACCGGGTGACGCAGAGCGGAGAAGTTGGTGGGTTACAATCATGTATCGACCCCGATCTTCATGAAGTGTCCCTTCTGCGGCTTCGCAAATGACAAAGTGGTGGATTCGCGCGAAAGCAAGGAGGCCGAATCCATTCGACGTCGGCGCGAATGTCTGAAATGCGGCAAGCGTTTCACTACCTACGAGCGCATCGACGAGATTCCGTACATGGTGGTCAAGAAGGATGGACGGCGGGAGAAATTCGATCGCCAAAAAGTGCTGAATGGCCTGTTGCGAGCTTGTGAGAAGCGGCCGGTTCCGATCAGCAAGCTGGAACAGATCGTGAATGAAGCTGAGAGTTTCGTAATCGAATCACCGGAGCGGGAGCGTAGGACGAGCGAACTGGGGGAGCTGATCATGAACCGGCTCAGGCGGTACGACAAGGTTGCCTACGTGCGCTTCGCTTCGGTTTACCTGGACTTCAAAGACGTGCAGGAATTCCTGACCGAGCTGAAGGATCTGGTCAAGAGCAAGGATGCCGCCGAGGTTCGCGGCAAAATCGCAGCTAAGACCCAATAATCCCCTCCGTTCGCCTCTTGTCGCCAGGTACTGCCTGCTGATCAGACGCTCGTATAGACTTCCAAAGGAAGCACTCATTCGTGTCCTATAAAATCACCCTCATTCCCGGCGACGGCATCGGACCTGAGGTCACGCAGGCCGCGGTGCGCGTTCTGGAGGCGACTGGGCTGATGTTCGAATGGGAGAGTTATGCAGCGGGCGCGGACGCTTACGACAAGTATCACGAGTACATTCCTAAAGACCTCATCGATTCGATCGAGCGCACGAAGGTTGCGCTAAAGGGACCGATCACGACGCCAGTCGGCGGCGGGTTTTCCAGCATCAACGTGGAATTGCGCAAGAGATTCGAGCTTTACGCCAATTTCCGCCCTATCCGCAATCTGCCACATATTCCGACGCGCTATCCGGATGTGGACCTCATCATCGTGCGCGAAAACACCGAAGGGCTGTATTCCGGCATTGAGCACGAAGTCGTTCCCGGCGTTGTGGAAAGCCTGAAGATCATGACCGAGAAGGCGTGTACACGGATTTCGCGCTTTGCTTTTGAATACGCTCGCAAGAACAAACGCAAGAAGATCCACGCCATTCACAAAGCCAACATTATGAAATTGTCGGACGGTTTGTTTCTAAAGTGTGCCAGGAATGTAGCGAAGGAATATCCGGAAATCGAATACGCCGAGCACATTGTGGACAACACCTGCATGCAACTGGTTATGAATCCTTATCAGTACGACATGCTGCTGATGGAGAATCTCTATGGCGACATCATTTCCGATCTCTGCGCCGCGTTCGTCGGAGGATTAGGAATGGTGCCCGGCGCGAATTTCGGGGAGCGGTGCGCCATTTTTGAGGCGGTACACGGCTCTGCTCCTGACATTGCCGGAAAGAATACTGCCAATCCGACCGCAATCATCCGGTGTTCCCTGCTGATGCTGCGACATCTTGGCGAATTCAACGCGGCGTTGAAGATTCGCAACGCGCTGGAGAAGGTGTATCGCACGCGCGACAAGTTGACTCGCGATATCGGCGGTAAAGCCAGCACGTCTGAATTTGCCGAGTCGATCATCGAAGCCATGCAATCGGAGCCGGCATACGCCTGACAAACCAATTGCGGGTGATTCGCACGGAAGGGCAGGTTACGCCCAAAAGCAGCGCGAACCTAGGCACCGAAAAAAGTTCCTTCATTTGAACCAGTGATAAGCCAAGCTGAGTCGAATGCCATTGAATTCGGGATTGCGTACGCCGAGGTTGGCGTTGGAAGCGTGCATCCATCCGCAACCGAGATCGAGGGATTGCCGCTTCCGGGTAAACACATGAATGCCGCCACCAGCACGGGCGGTGAAATTCAAGCTGGAAGTGTTGCCGGGAGGCAGATTGGAATTGGTGAATACTGCGCCTCCCGCTAACTCGAGGTAAGGCGTGGCACGACCGAGGCTGTGGCTGGAGTACCAGCGCAGGACTATCGGCTCAAAACCGCCGCCATGCACTTTTTGGCTTTTGGAGGTCAGAAACAGCGGAATCAGATTGGATCCGTACTCGATTGTCCCGCGCCGCCATCCGCCAAGAACTTCCCGGTGCATCAGTTTGCCAAGGAAGAAGCCGGCGGTCCAAATCCGCGCTTCGTTGAAGGAATTCGTGTTTTCCTCGCCGGTGGCCACCGCAGCCCAGACGCTAATGTCCCATTTCCCATTGATTGCGGCCCGCGGAGCTGACTCCTGAGCCGCTGAAGAATTCGCGAGAAGGAACAAGATTAGAGGCAGCGTGCCGTATCGAGCGATTGCACTCACGAATTTCTCTTTTGCTTAGAGCGCGCCGACTGCAGCGCCTGGACGGTTCAACTAGATTAGCAAAAGGTGTGAATTTTCCACGGGGTTCGGTGAGGCAGTAGGAAGATCAAGCCTTGTGCGACGCGATAGAACTAGGACAAAATGCCCAGCAGCCGAAGCGTGCTTACCAGCGTCATAAGGGTGACGAAGGCAGTTGCGAGCAACTCGGCCAGCCATCCCAGGCGACGATGGAGACGCGTTTCATATCCGGTATCACTCATGCCGACTCTCCCCTACAGTGACCTTAGAATTGTTTCCGGTGTCACCAGATTGCCCTTTTCTCGCTGCCCGGACAATGGCTCGTTCGTGGCAAGAATCACCCGGCAGTGTGTTTACGGGAGTAACCAAGAGTTGATGACGAGGGTCACGGCGTTGAGAGCACAATGGCTAGCTGGGCTCTTGCTGCGGTATTCCGTGAATGCCCTTGCCGGTCTTCAGCAGGTAAGCCATGTAGAAGACGATGGCCAGGTTGATGACCAAAATGGTGATGTGGAGGAGACTCTGGCGATGAACCAGCCTGTAGATTTCGTAAGGCAAATAGATGGAACCTGAGATTAGAGCAATCCACTCAGCCCAAGCTCGGGCGTACCAGAGGCCGTAGGCCTCCAAGAATCGAAGAACCGAATAGGCAAGGGCTGCCCCGGCAACCGCCCATAGCTTGGCGTCGGTCAAAGTATCGGCCCAGTCCAGGAATCTCTGCGCAAAATGGCCGTCCGGACTGATATGAAGCAAGTGGAGCAAACCGTCAGCTAAATCCCAAGGGTCGCGGTGGACAAAGAAAAGAATGACTATGGCGGCAAATAGCACGACCAAACCTTTGGCGAGTTCGAAGGTGGCGATGCCTCGCAGGGCATGCAGGGTGTGGTCGCGCGGATGCCCACCAAATTCAGTTCTGCTCTGCACCGTCGAGTGCATGGTTTTAATTATCTGCCTGCCTGCAGCATTAATTGTTGAGCTGGGGTAAATATCCGGCCACGAATCAGCAAAGTACTCAGCAACGAAGTCAGGCCGGAGGCAGCGAAGATCATGGCGAGCACCACGAACTGGTAGATCGCCGCATAAATTGGACGCGCCCCGGAGAGCAGCATTCCAGCCATCAGCCCAGGGATCCATACGATGCCAAGCGAACGCAGTGAGTCGATAGCCGGAATCAAGCTGGCTTCAAAAGAGGCTTGCACATAGGGCGCTACGCTCGTGTTCGCCTCGGCTCCTAAAGCCAGAGCGGTCTCGATCTCCCCGGAGTGGGCGAGGACATCGGAGCGGAAACGGTTGAGTGCCAAACCATTGGTGTTCATGGCGTTTGCGATGAGCATGCTGCCGACCGGTACGAGCGCAGTAATCGCGTTATCGATGACGCCAAGCCAGGTCATCAGAGCAATCACGGAACCAGCACCGCATGCAATCGAGCAGGTGGAGACCCGAAATGCGTCTGGCATGCCTTTGGCGCGGCGCGCCGAGGTAGCACCGGCTGCTACCATCATACCCGCAAGCAGGAAAACGCTGGTCCAGCGCGGGCCGCGCAGCAACAGCAAGAGAATCGATCCTACGGCGACAATTTGCGCCAGGCCGCGGAGCATTGCGACTACGGCTTCCGTCTCAAGATGGATTTGGCGCCTGCTAGCAATCAGAACTACGAGCAAAGCAGACAACGCGGCGACTCCCGCCTGGGCCAAGCCAAGACTCAATGGATTACTGAACCAGTATTTAAGCATGCAGTACCTCTTCAACAGCGCCCGACCGCACAATCTGCCCCCGTTCCATCAGCAAGGCCCGTGCCGCAAGGCGCCTGGCTTGAGCTGTATCGTGGCTGACCACAGCACAGCCGAGACGCTGATCGTGCACAATTCTCTGGATCAACAACTCGATTCCTGACTTGGACGCGTCGTCCAGAGCGGACGTAGGTTCATCCAAAAGAAGAACCGATGGCGAATTAGCCAAAGTACGAGCCAGAGAAACCCGCTGCGCTTCGCCTCCCGAGAGGTTGGCGACGTTGCGAGAAGCATAACCTTCCAGCCCAACTGAAACCAACAACTTCTCGACCGCCTCGGGTGTGTCTCTCCACGCTGCAGGGGGCTGAATTGCAGGTTTTGCTCAACCGATCCAGCGAACAAGTATGGGCGCTGTGTGACCATGCCGACCTTTCTTCGAAGTTCGCGTGGCGCAATCTGCTTGTAGTCAGTTCCGGCCAGATAGACGGTGCCGCGGCTGGGTTCGTCGAGCCGATTGAGCAGCCGTAAGAGTGAACTTTTTCCCGAGCCGCTGGGTCCAACGATGGCCAGAATTTCGCCGCTGGCGAGGCTGAAATTCGCATTCTCGACGAGGACTTTGGCGCCTACGACTCGTCCAAGGTGCTCGGCGCGCAGGATAGCGGAATCAGGAGTTTCGGAGAAAGCCACGATTGAGTAATCTCGAATGTTTGCAGGTATCCCCAAGTCGAGGATATCAAGTGATCCAGATTACGCGCTTGTCCGCTGGGCACGCACGGCTGCGCGCAATTCGGCGACAATTTCCTGAGAAGCTTTGCGAGCGGCGTCCTGCTGGGAAACATCGAAGGAAATAGCGCCTACGCGCGCATGGCCACCCCCGCCATATCGCTCACAAATTTTCGCCAGGTTCACCACCGGATCTTCGGGAGCCCAGGGATTAGAGCCGACCGAAACCTTCACCCGAAAAGTGCTCTTACTCAGACCTACGCTGTAAATCGATTCGGGATGCAGATAGTAAGGAACGAATTTGTTATAGCCTTCCAGTTCCTGATCACTGATGTCGAAGAACAGAGTGCCGTCTTTCAACTCGGTGCGTTCCCGAAGGACGGCGAGGGAATGCTGGTGACGTTCGAGCAGAGGCGGCAACAGCGGGGCAATGAACGGCTCTTTCAGAATTTCTGCAAGCGGCTTAGTGGCAAGAAGCGGGATCAGGCGAGGTATGAAATCGGAATTCTGCGTGGCTTCGATGATCATGGTCAGTTTCATCGCAGGCTCGCGCATCTCGACCGCGGTGCGGGCATCGGGATAAAGGGCACCATCGATGATATCGGTCCACTTGACCAGTTCGGCGACTGGAGCGGGGTTGAAACCGAATCGCTCTTCGGCAATGGTGGCGATGAAGCTGGTACAGGATTTGAAATCCGGGTCATAAAATTTGCGATTGCTCTGGTCCTGCTCAAAATGGGCAGCGTCGGCGGGAGAAAGAAAGGCGCTTTCGTGATGATCAAACCACCAGGTGACTTTGGGCGAACTTGAATACTTGAAATCGACGATGGCGTTTTCATCGCCGTTAAAGTCACTCTCGTTGAACAAAGCTCCGGCGCGATGCAGCAGTCCGGAAAAGACAAATTCAACGTCATTGCGGATGCGTTCCTGATAAAAGCGGGAGAAAAGCGCTGCCGAAGAAGCCCCATCGAAACATCGGTCGTGATAAAAGACTCGAACTCGCAAACCTGCTCCTGTCGTGGACCAACTAGACTATCGAAGTGACCAATGAAGCGAAAGAGAAAGACAATAGGAATGCCATTCCAGCAGAGGTTCTGTCAAGCCGAGAGTGACAGACAAAAGGGCATTGACAACCTGCTGGCGAAAGAAAAGGTGAGCCTTCGAGGCTCACCTGAGTAATCCACAGTTTTGGTGGCGTACGATCCCAGTTACATCGCGGAGGCTTGCTTCTCTGCCATGTCACCGATCATGGGCAGCTTCCACATCTGTCCCTGGTAAGCTTTAAAGATAAGAATGAGCCAGATCACGAATCCGGCAAGAGTGATAAGCGGCCAGATCAGGATCGTCAGCCAGCCAAAGATCGGAATGTGCGCGATGATGTTCAGCACAATCCATAAGGCGATCCAGGCAACGGCGAAGAAAATATTCTGAAAGGAGTGGAAGCGAATAAAACGATTCGAGTTATACGGCGCCAGAACCAGGAACAAGATGGACGGGATTACGGTGACGTAGGCGAGGGCACCGGCGATATTGTCGGAAAGGCCACCCGCGCTCGGTTGAGCGGCCGGGGCCCCCGGGGCCGCTGGCGGAGCCGCTGTTGGGGCGGCTGACCGGCTACACGCTGGACATACGGTAGCTCCGGCCGGTATCTGTGCTCCACACGAAGTGCAAAAAGCCATAATTATCCCCCCAAGCGAAGTTTCTGCAGTCGTGTCAACAACTGCTGGCTTACCAAAACCAGCCTAACAGCCTACGCCTTTTCTGCAAAATCTCCAATGAGAGGCAGCTTAAACATTTCGCCTTGGAGAGCCTTTAGTAGCAAGACCAGCCAGAGGATGACACAGCCAAGAACAATGATTAAGACGCTAAGTGAGGCGAGGAGGTACCCCAATCCCGGTATCAAAGAGAGCAATGAGAACAAGAACCGCAACACGACACCGGCCAGAACGAGGGCAATAACGAACAAGATGGACTGCCACGAATGGAAGCGCACCAGGCGGTTGTGCCGAAAGGGTCGTGATGCGAGGAAGACAATTGCGGGAATAAAGGTGACGTAGGCCAGAGCGGCAACGACATTCTCCTTAGCAAAGCCAGTCACAGTCGGGGCCGGCTCGATAATCCTCCGGCCACCGCACCCTGGGCAGAACGAGGCTTCGGTGGGTATTTGGGCGTGGCATTGCGGGCATGAGATGGAAACGCTGTTCAAAGCTAAGTGGCCCTAGTTTCTCCTCTTGCGACAATCTTCGCAGAGGCCATAGATCTGAAAGGTGTGGCGGGTGGTTTGGTAATGGTACTTGTCTCCGATCTCCTGCTCCAGGCGATCGATTTCTGGCGAAAAGAATTCCACCGAACTGCCGCACAGCGTGCAAACCATGTGGTGATGGCTGCGCCGGTTGTATTGATGTTCGAAACGGGCTATTCCGTCGTGAAAAGCCACCTCACTTGCTAATCCGCATTCGGCCAGTAACTTAAGCGTGCGGTACACGGTGGTGAATCCGATCCTGGCATCCTTTTTCTGGACCAGCCGGTGCAATTCGTTGGTGGAGAGATGTTCGCGGGTTTCGAGGAAAGTTTGCAGTATGGTATCGCGCTGGGCAGTATGCTTGAGGCCCACCCGCTTGAGATGCTGATGGAGAATTTGCTGCGCCTCTCGCATCATCTCCCTGGAGATCGAGGGCTGGTCGTCGATGCGGCGCTGGAGCATGATCACTCTGAATGATACTGAGCTTTGGGGAATGCGCCAAGTTCGCTGAGGCACGACACTGCTGACGCAGGAAGAGGGTAAAATCGGTAATTCGTCATGGTGACCAGCACTCCAGCCTATAGCCGCCCTGCAGTTGGAATTGCGAAGCTTGTGGGAATCGGCCTGATTGCACTGATACTTGTTCTAGCTGGGGCTTTGTTGTGGTTGCTTTCCATCGCCCGTTCCGCGCTGCCGCTACTCGATGGGACCCTGGTAGTGGCGGGCCTGAAAGCTCCAGTGACCGTTATCCGTGATGGTCACGGCGTACCCACCATTCAGGCCTCCAGTCTGGATGATTTGTTTTTCGCTCAAGGATACGTGACGGCGCAGGACCGGCTATTTCAGATGGATGGAATGCGGAGGTTCGCAGCCGGAGAGCTGGCGGAAATTGTCGGCAAAAGTCAACTCGAGCACGACCGGCAGCAGCGAATTCTCGGTTTGAGGGTTGCGGCACGAAAAACAATTGAAACCATTTCCAGTGAGGATCGTTCCCGGTTTGAGGCTTATGCCCGGGGAGTGAATGCGTTCATCCACTCGCATCGCGATCAGTTGCCAGTGGAGTTTCGAATTCTGCACTATTCGCCGCAGCCGTGGACGATGGAAGACTCGGCGCTGATCGGGGCATATATGGTTGAAGATCTCAGCACCAGCCCACGGCACGCGCTAACGCGCGAAAAAATTCTGGCCAAGCTGGGACCGGAACTCACTGCCGATCTGTATGTGAATTCATCCTGGCGTGACCGGCCGCCAACCATCCCCAGCGTGAGTCTCGAGCAGAAGGAGGAAAGGAACGCAACTTCGGAGACTACTATCGCTCGGAACAATCCCAGCCGCGATAGTGCCGGTTCATTCGATCGTAGGATTGTTCGCGGACCCGGGTCCGCTCAGAATGCCATGAGTACTGGCTTTTACGAGCCGACAGCGTCGTTCTTCGACGAGCGGCCGCTCCTGCTTGGCTCGAACGATTGGGTAGTTTCGGGCGCACACACCGTGACTGGCAAACCGCTGCTCTCGAACGACATGCATCTGGGTCATCAGATGCCGAATTTGTGGTTTGCTGTCCACTTGCGTTGCGGCGATTTTGATGTCGCGGGCGTGGCCTTGCCGGGATATCCCTACGTCGTCGTCGGACATAATCACCGGGTTGCGTGGGGTTTCACCAATGTTGGTCCGACTGTCGAAGATGTTTACGTCGAAACCTTCAATGCGGCGGGAGAATACCTCACACCGGAGGGATGGAGAAAAACCGAGCGGCGTCAAGAGATAATTCATGTAAAGGGCAAGCCAGATGTGGTTGTGGACGTGTTGCTCACGCGGCATGGGCCGATCGTCACGGACCTCGTGCGGGGTGAAAGCCGGAAGCTGGCACTGCGCTGGACCCTGTACGATGGAATCCGCAATCCATTTTTCGCGGTGGATTCTGCGCACAATTGGGACGAATTTCAGCACGCCTTCTCGCAATTCGATGCGCCCGGGCAAAACGTGGTTTACGCCGACGTGGATGGGAATATTGGATACCATGCGACGGGCAAGATTCCGATCCGGGCCTCGGGGGACGGCAGCCTGCCCGAAAACGGCAGCGACAATGCCCACGAATGGGTTGGCTACGTACCGTTTGAAAAGCTGCCCAGTGTTTTCAATCCGGCATCTGGAATCATCGCCACTGCGAACGGGCGCATCACGCCGAACGAATACCCGTATTCGCTGAGTGTGGAATGGGAAGCTCCCTGGCGAACCACGCGCATCTACCGCGTACTGGAGTCGGGCAAGAAGTTCTCGGCGGCGGACATGCTCGGGCTGCAGACTGACATCTATTCGGAACTGGACCGCTTCTTCGCGAAACACTTCGTGGATGCCGTGGATCACGCCAAGAGTCGATCGGCACGGGTTAAGGTTGCGGCCGATATTTTGCGGCAGTGGGATGGACGAATGACGGCGGACTCCGCAGCTCCGACCATCGCAGTGCGTTCCAGAGAAGAACTGGCTCGTTTGCTACTGGAGCCGAAGTTGGGTGCTGTGCCGGGAGATCGCGCACGGGCGGAATCCACACTCAACTGGAAAAGCTACAGCTGGATGATGGAGACGGTCTGGTTGGACAACGTGATTCAGCATCAGCCGCAGCGCTGGCTTCCGGCTGCATACGCCAACTACGATGAATTACTGGCCGCGGCGGTCGAAGCCGCCGTCAGCGAACCGGATGCGCCAAGAGAGCTGAATTCGTGGAAATGGGGACTCTTCAATACGGTTGAAATCCAAAACCCAGTTCTGGGCCAGATTCCTATTCTGCAGCATTGGACTGGACCGGGTGTGCGCGAGCAATCAGGAGGGCCATATACGGTCAAAGCGATGGGCAGGACCTACGGGCCATCTGAGCGCATAACCGTGAACCTTGCCGACCTGGACGAATCGACGTTGAACCTTGTCACCGGCGAGGCGGGAAATTTTCTCGGCGCTTACTACATGGACGAGTGGGATGCCTGGTATGAGGGTTACACCTTTCCCTGGCCGTATTCACCAGCGGCAGTCGAAAAACGGGCCCACGAGCTAATGCTAAGGCCGTGAAGCAGCGACGCTGTTGTTGACGGGTGGAGCGTTATTCGGTGGGAGGGTCGACCAGCTTCACGTCGTACGATTGACCCACGATGACGTCCGTTATTCCAAGAGTGTTGTTGATACTAAACGGAGGCACAAACAACTTGTCGGTCGTGGTGTCGTAGATCTGAAATGTGCCCCCCACGCAAACGTACACCACGGTTCGGCCAGTGATGGGCTGGATTCCTGTGGCATCCCCGTTTTGCGGCGGAACGACAACCTGGGAATTGGTTGTGTTGAAGATGGTCAGACAGCCGCGCACTTCACCGCCAGAAATATTTACGTTGGTGCAACTATGCGCACCAATGAAAAGCTGCCCGTTGGCCCCCATCTGCATGCGGTCGTGATAACCGTCAGTGATGAGGAATGGGCTGGAGTTGGTTCTTGCCAGGGAGCTTGCATCGACGATATTGAGAGTGCCACAAGTCTTCGCGGCTGTTCCGGGCCCGCAGGCTGTATGAGGGGGCGTTCCTGCGACGTAGAGAGTACTTCCATTCAACAGACCGTAGGACGCTCCGCTTAACGGAGTCGTGGGACCGGGAGCTGAGCTGCCAATGCTGAAGGTTGTGACTCCAGCAACAGAGCCCCCGCATTCGGGACCACAGTTGAAGACGTAGGCGTTGACATTATCGGTAAAAATCGCCCATGCCGGACGGTCAAAACCGGCGACGGTAGTGGTCACCTGATTTGAAATCCCGAGAAGCGCGGTATCGATTACGGTGAGCGCATTCGAATTGTCGCTGAACACGAGGATGTGATTTCCGTCGGGGCTACCGACGATAAAATGGGCCGCGGGCACGGGAATAGTGGCGGTAATTCCACCTTTCCCCAGATTCATGGCTATCACCGCGCCCGGCGACTGACCAGTCACAGGAGCTGCGGGCACGGCAGCGTAGGCGCTGACATTGTCGTTAGCGATGAACATGCTTTCACTAAGCGCCGGCAGAGTGATTGTGGGAACACTCGTCGTCCCACCGATTACGGGGGCGATGGTCTCAGTGCGATTGTCAACAACGCTGATGGTGTTTCCTATCGGACTGAATACCATGGTGCGCGACAGGTCTGGGGAAACCACCATTATGCTCGGCTGGGAGGCCTGGCCCAAAAGACTTACGGTAGAGGGAGAAACCATGTCCTGTAACGCGTTAACAATGTTAATGACTGGTACATTTCCAACCCCACTCGGGAACAAGGGATTAGACACAAAGGCGCGATACTTAAGTCCGCTTAGTTTGTGCTGAACAGCGGCCGGTTTGCGACCGCCGCAAGCCACGATGGCCACACTTAGCACCATCAGGACAATCGCGCTTCCGAAGGCTTTTTTCAAACCTGGAATTCTGAAGAACATCAGGGACAAGAATTTAGATGCGAAAAATCGCGATTATAACAGAGCGGACAGAGCGCAGAGGCTTCGCGACAGCATCACCGGTACATTCCGGAGCAGCCCCGGAAAGTGCAAGAACCAGATCAATCCTGTATTCTCAAACACATGGCTGGTGATCTGTTAGATCGAATTAGAGAGGCGCCGGTGCTGTGTGACGGCGCTATGGGGACGCTTCTATATTCCAAGGGAATTTTCATTAATCGTTGTTATGACGAATTGGGCCTTTCGCAACCTGACCTGATCCGGGGGATCCATCACGAGTATTTGCAGGCGGGTGCGGAGATTATCGAAACCAACACGTTTGGGGCGAACTCGTTCCGGTTGGCTCGGCATAACCTTGCGGACCGGGTGCGCGACATCAACCTTGCAGGGGCAAAGGTGGCGCGAGATGCCGCCAAAAGCTTCGACGTGTGGGTGGGGGGCTCCGTGGGCCCATTGGGAATCCGCATTGAACCGCTGGGCAAAACTTCATTTGAAGAAGCGCGCGCAGCCTTTCGCGAACAAATTGCTGCACTGGTCGAAGGCGGCGTCGACTTGGTGATTCTCGAGACGTTTGGGTATTTGGAGGAGCTTCATCAGGCGATTTTGGCAGCCCGTGATGTAGATGCGAAGATTCCCGTGGTAGCGCAAGTCACTATGGATGAAGACGGAAACTGCCTGGACGGTTCGACCCCGGAAGTCTTCACCCCAAAGTTGCAAGAATGGGAGGCGGATGTCATTGGCTGTAACTGCAGTGTCGGTCCGGTGGCCATGCTGGATGCAATCGAACGGATGCGAGCACTGAGTTCTCTTCCCCTGGCAGCACAGCCAAACGCAGGAATCCCGCGATCGGTAGAGGGACGCAACATCTATCTCTGCTCGCCCGAATACATGGCAAGCTACGCCCGCAAGTTTGCCGCGGCAGGCGTACGTTTGGTGGGTGGATGCTGTGGAACCACTCCGGCGCACATCCGAGTGATGAAATCCGCGTTGCGAGTCGGGGAGGCGCGCGCCAAGACCGCGGTCGCCACGGCTGTGACGCCGCCAACCAGACCGACGGTTGCGCCCGAGGTGCCGCTTGAAAAGCGGTCGAAACTGGGGGCAAAGATTGCAGCCGGGGAATTCGTCACTATGGTGGAGATTGTTCCGCCCAAGGGCACGGATGTTCGCAAGGAAGTTGAAGGTGCGCGCTTCCTGAAATCCGTGGGTGTCGATGGCATCAACATTCCTGACAGCCCGCGTGCGTCGGCGCGCATGAGTAACCAGGCGCTCTCGCTATTGGTGCAGCAGGAAGTTGGAATTGAGACCATCATGCACTACACCTGCCGGGACCGCAACGTGCTGTGCATCCAGTCAGATTTGCTGGGAGCGGCGGCAATGGGGCTGCGCAATTTGATCTGTATTACCGGGGATCCGCCGAAAATGGGTAACTATCCGGACGCGACTGCGGTGTTCGATGTGGATTCGATCGGATTGGTAAACATTGTTCGTAACCTGAACCACGGGCGCGACATTGGCGACAACCCCCTAGGGGTGGGCACTGCCTTCGTCATTGGAGTGGGAGCAAACCCCGGGGTTCCCAACATTGATGAAGAGGTTCGCCGCTTCGAATATAAGGTTCAGGCGGGAGCAGAGTACGTGGTCACGCAGCCAGTGTTCGATCTGGGCCTGCTGGAAAGTTTCTTGCGCCGGATCGAGCATTGCCGGATTCCGGTGGTGGTAGGAATTTGGCCGCTGGTCAGCTTGCGGAATGCCGAGTTCATGAAAAACGAATTGCGGGTTTCGGTCCCAGATTCGATTCTGGAACGAATGGGGCGAGCGGCCACGCCAGAAGCCGCTCGCGAGGAAGGTATTGCGATTGCACGTGAGATGCTGACGGCAGCCCGCAGCATGGTACAGGGTGCGCAAATCAGCGCGCCTTTGGGGAAGTATGCGGCGGCGGTGGACGTGCTGGAGGCATTGGGGAGTGTTCGTCCCACTTCGGCATAGCATTGTGAGTTTTGCCTAATCCACATGTTTTCGATAGACACAAGGTCCTATGGTGTGGACTACAATAGCTTCAGGAGTGGGTTCCTTTGCCGAAGTTTGAGGATTGTCTCCAGCGGCTGGAAAAAATCGTTCAAGAACTGGAAAAGGGTGAAGTGCCTCTGGAAAAGTCGCTGACTCTTTTTGAGGAAGGGATGCAGCTCTCGTCTGCTTGCCGGAAGGAATTGGAGCAAGCAGAAGGCAAGGTGGAGATTCTGCTGAAGCAGAATGGCAAGCTCCAGGCTGAGCCGTTTGAGCCTGTTGGTGAGGTCCCGTCCGGCCGGAAATAGGGCCGCCGTCCTCACCGGCTCTCCGCTCGCGCAACAACGTCTGTGACCGCTTCCACGCGGGTGGGAGCAGCGCAGCCACAGAGTACCGTGAACAGCGGTGGAAGCCAGAGGAAGTATGCAGGCGCAAGATTTGGTGCTCCTTCAGTGCGACTCCGGTGTCGCGAAGTCTCTCGTTGCGGCCTTGACCAGTTCTTTTCGTTCCATTCATCACGTAAGCTCGTTGGACGAGCTTCGAACCAGCATCGCGAAACACCGCGCAAGCATTGCTATTCTCGATATCGAAAAAACCTCGTTTGTGGATGTGGAACGCCTGTCACACGACTTTCCGACAGCTTGCATTGTTTGCACTCATCGCTGCGCCGACGAGGAGATGTGGACGGCAGCCCTGAATGCCGGAGCCGCCGATCTTCTCCCTTCCTCTGATACCCGGGGCATTGTACAGGCTGCGCTGAAAACCGGCGCTGCCGCTCACTCTACCGCGGCGTAATCAGTTTTGCCGCCGGATAGTTGTGCGTGGCGTCGTTGCTCTTCCCTAACGCAATTTCTCGCCCGGGCTCCCTATCTCCGACACGGAGAGCTGTTTGTGTGCGCGCCTTGCTATACTCCCGTCATGCTCAAGGCCACGCTGGAGCAAGGGCGCGAACGTGCAGACGCGGCGCTGGAGCGACTGCTGCCCACGGTGAACCAGCATCCGGTTTCCATCCATCGGGCAATGCGCCACAGTGTCTTCGCGGGTGGCAAGCGTTTGCGACCGATTCTGTGCATGGAAGTGGGGCGGATGGTCAGTGGTGCGCTCCCCGACGGAATCGAGGAACTCGGGGCCGCGCTGGAGATGTTGCACACCTATTCATTGATTCACGATGATCTTCCGGCTCTGGACAATGACGACCTGCGACGCGGCCGCCCCACCTGTCACAAGGTTTTTGGTGAAGCGATTGCAATTCTGGCGGGTGACGCTCTGCAAACCCGAGCTTATGAGGTTCTGGCTTGCCTGCGGTGTCCGGCAGACGCTCGGGTACGAATAATCGAACAAATTGCGCGAGGTACGGGAACCATTGAAGGGATGCTCGGCGGGCAGGTTGTCGATCTGGAGGCCGAGCATCGCAAACCGGATCTCGCCACGCTGGAGTACATTCACCGCTCGAAGACCGCCGCTTTAATTGCCGTGAGCGTAGTCAGTGGCGGACTTTACGCCGGAGCCGGGCACGATGTGGTATGCAAGCTCAGATCATTCGGGCAGGCAATCGGACTGGCGTTTCAGATTGTGGATGATGTACTAGACGTAACTCAAACTTCGGAGCAGTTGGGAAAGACTGCGGGAAAGGATACTGCGGCTGAAAAGGCGACATATCCGGCGTTGTTTGGCGTAGATGAATCGCTGAAGAAAGCGGATGGGTTAGTGGACAAGGCGCTGGAGTCGCTGCAAGCTTTTGGTTCCAGGGCGGACACGCTTAAATCGTTGGCACATTTTCTAGTGGAAAGAAAGAAATAGTTGGGGCGCGGTTCTCTTGGACGGGCGGGATTACTGGTGCCTGCGCTAAATGGCTGTGCACGGTCCGCATTCTGTGGTAAAAACAAGTAAGGCGATGGAGTTCGCCGTAACCGCCGGACTGGTTGAGAATCTCCGGCTGATGACTCCTACAGCTTTGTAGGAGGAACTCCATCTTGATCGATCTGCTGATTATTTCTCTGGGCGCCATTGTCGGCGCCAACGCCCGCTACCTGATCAGTCGCAGCGCGGCCAAGCTGTTGGGGCCAGTATTCCCCTATGGCACGCTGTTCATCAATCTCAGCGGCAGCCTGATTGTGGGCTTTTTCATAACGTGGACGAGCGAACGAGTGTTCATCGATCCGCGCTGGCGATTGCTCATCGTCATCGGCTTCTGTGGCTCGTTTACCACATTCTCCAGCTTTGCCTACGAAAGCATGGCTTACTTCGAGCAGGGCCAATGGCTACTGATGTGGACCAATATTCTGACCAACAACGTGCTCTGTCTGCTGGCCGTGTTAGCGGGCGTGGCCCTGGCGAGGGTACTGTAAAATGCCAAGCGCGATGGCTGTTCAAGTCACTATGTATCTTAACGAGGCCGACCAGTGGCATCACCGGCCGCTGCACGTAGAAATCCTGAACTATCTGCGTAAAGAAAACGTCTATGCCGCAACGGCGGTGCATGCTGTAGCGGGATTTCTGGGCCGCCATCGGGTTGAGACGACTCATTTAATTGATGCTGGCGGCAAGCTGCCTGTGATCATCATCTTCGTTGACACGGATGAGCACGTGAACCGGGTCTTGCCAACATTAAAAGAAATGGCCGCGCACCGGCTGATCGTGCGGGAAAATGTCGTGATCGAGCAGGGGAATCTGGATTGATTCATCCGCGACGGAGAACTAGAGGCTACTTTGCGGCGCCTGCGTCGCTGACTCCGACAATCTTTGTATCGGTGCGGAACTTTTTGTAATCGCGGAATGTCTGGTCACCCTCGATATTGATTCCCTTAAGCAGAGCCAGGCGGGCGTCGATCTTGAAGCTCAGGTGAAGCGGGAGCCAGACTTCATCGTTGACCCGCGTCTGCTCAAGCATTAGACGAGAACCTTTGTGGAAGCGAGCGAGGAACAGCCCCCAAGAGACTGTATCCAGACACTCGACATCCATTTTCGCGAGTTGAAGGTCTGCCTTGTCAATCCACACCCGGCCGTGAAATTTGGGGAGATATTTCGAGTCCTTCATGCGAGGAACAAAGCCGGGACGCGGCTCGGCTGCGATCACCCATGCCTGCCGGCCTCCCACAAGTTCTGTTCCCAGTAGGGTGAAGTTGTAGGCATCATCGATCTCATGTACAAACTGGCGGTCCTCTTCGCGCTGCTTTTGTTCTTTCTCAAGCCGCTTTTGGCGTTGCTCGCCGGTTTCGTTCTTGCGTTTATCGATGATCTTCTGGATCTTGTCATCCTCTTTGGCCGCTTCTTTTGATGAGAGCGGCTTATCGTCTTTCTGGGTCAACCGCTCCACCGGCTCACCGTAGATTTCGAGAATGTCGTAGGTCTTGGTCTCGGTCGACTTTATTTGTCCTTTACCATCCAGTCTGTTCTCGACTTCGCGCTCGGTGTAGGTGTAGTCCCGCTGTTTTTTGTCGTTTTCGATGTCGTTGTCGGCGACTTTCTGAATCATTTGCTTGATCTGATCCTGGGTGAGCGTGGTTGGGGCTGACGGGAGCGGATCCAGGGAGGGGCCGACGCTTCCAGCCGATGATGCAGGATCAGATCTGGAACTGCCGCTGGAGGCTGGCAGGGTAGCATCCTGGGCGCAGCAGAGCGCCGCAACCCACAAAAGGAACACGAAGAAACAGAGCGACCGAATTCTCATGATTGCTTATACGTACCTAGCATGGCGGCAGTTACTGATACTTTTGATGCGTGTACAGGATAAGTAACCCTGGAAGCCGGGCAGCCACTCGCAGAATTCAGCGGGTTGCCTTGCCTTCCAGCATATCTGTATTCTTGCTCGACAGCCATGCCGGGACTCGACATTTTGGCCATCGCGGCTCATCGCGACGATGCGGAGCAAACCTGCGGCGGAACACTGCTCAAGATGGCACAGCGCGGATATCGCACTGGCATTCTTGACCTTACACAAGGAGAGATGGGAACCCGCGGTACAGCGGAGGATCGCCGCCAGGAGGCGGAAGCAGCGGCCGCACTTCTGCAAGTGTCGTGGCGACTGGCACTGGATATTCCGGACGGTCGAGTTGAGAACCGATGGGAAAACCGGCAAAAGGTTGCGCGCGTGATTCGTGAGCAGCGACCGCGAGTGGTGATTCTTCCCTACTGGCAAGGCCGGCACCCGGATCACTACACGGCATCGATTTTGGGATATGAGGCTTGTTTTCTGGCGGGACTGGCAAAGGCGACTCTGACCCGGCAAGGACTGTCCGATGACCCTTTGCCTCCGCATCGGCCATTCAAGATCATTTACGCGACGCTCTACTACGATGTGCGGCCGACGTTTGTGGTGGACATCACCGATCAGTTCGAGACGCGCTTTCAATCGTTGATGGCTTACAAGACGCAGTTCACTGATCAGGAAGCAGGAAAGGATCTTTTTCCTGCCCAGGCGGAAATTCGATCTCAGGTGGAAGCCATGGCTCGGTTCTACGGAATGCTGGGCGGGGTCACCTACGCTGAACCGTTTCTGCAAAAGGAAGTGGGGCTAGTGGAGGACTTGACGGTACTCCCGGTGAAATCGATTTGACGGCTGAGGTTGTCATTAGGCCAAAAGCAGACTCCTCGTGGCTTGCGGTCCCCGGAATGACAAACGTTACTTGGAGTCATTCCTTAACGGCCACGGCGACACCATCCCTTACGGGAAGAATCGTTGTAAATAAGTCCGGGGAGTTATAGAGCAAACGATTGAATTCCAAGATAGCTTTTGTCGAATTGTCAGTGGGGCTTTTGTGCGCGACTTTGCCGCTCCATAGAACGTTATCGGTCACGAAGAGTCCGCCGCGACGAAGTCGAGGCATGGCAATACGGAAAACCCGAGGATAGTCTTCTTTGTCGACATCGTTGAAGATGACGTCGAATTCCTGTTTGTGCTCGGAGAGAAGCTCCAAAGCGTCACCGACGGCGATGGTAATGCGATCGGCAACGCCAGCTCTTTCGAAATATTTGCGCGCCCGATCGGCATTCTTGCGATCACCGTCGGTGTAGAAGACGCGACCGCCCCTGCCAACGGCCCGCGCCCACCAAATGGTCGAATAGCCGATCGCCGAGCCCATCTCAAACACAGTTTTCGCGTCGCTCATGACAGCAAGCTGGTAAAGAATGCGGGCCACCACAGGCCCGACAATGGGAATATCATGCTTCGCCGCTTCGGCTTCCATCTCGGCCAGCACTTCATCGCGCGGAGGAAGCGATGAATAGAGATAGTCTTCGACGGGCGCGGCAGTGATCCCGCCCATACGCCAGCTTGGTTTGGATTTCGGCATTTGGCTCCTTTGTTCCACCGAGCTTGGCTCGGTTTGGGCGGGCACGGGCGCCCGTCCCTAAAATGACTACGAGATTGTTTCGCCCGGCTTCATCTCGCGAACTTCTATGCCGGGCACCAATTTCCTCAGGTGTTCAGGTCGTCCGGTAAGAACGGGGAAAGTGGCGAAATGCATAGGGATGACGGTTTTCGGCTGCAACAACTTGCTGGCATAGGCGGCCTCACGTGGACTCATGGTGTAGTGATCACCGATAGGCAGCATGGCAATTTCGGGCTGGTACAGCTCGCGGATAATCTGCATGTCGCCGAAAACGTTGGTATCGCCTGCATGGTAAATTTTGAGGCCGTTGGAAAACTCGACGACATACCCACAGGCCTCGCCGCCGTAAACGAGATCATCGCCGTCCTGGATGCCACAAGAGTGGTCAGCATGAACCATAGTGACTTTGATGTCGTCCACGCTTTGGGTGCCACCTTTGTTCATCTCGGCGATTTGTTTGACGCCCTTCTTTTGCAGCCAGCCACAGAGTTCGGGAATGCCGACCACCTTAGGATTGTGCTTTTTGGCGATCTCGACCGCATCACCGATGTGGTCGAAATGGCCGTGGGTGCAAAGCATTGTGTCAACTTTCTTGACGGTTTTCTCTTTTTCAGGACACGCGGGATTGCCCATGACCCAGGGGTCGATCAGGACGATCTTGCCGCCGGGGGTTTCTACGCGAAATGTGGCATGGCCTAACCAGGTAAGTTTGATGCCGTTCAGATTCATGGATTATGGCTCCTAGCTTCTAGCTGCTAGCTGCTGGCTTTCGGCGATTGGCGCTAGCCCTTGGCATTTAGCCAAACTGGGATTCGTTCCTGGCGTTCTGATGGTCAAATGCCAAGAACCGAATGCTTAGTTTAATATGGTTTGCCGTGAAGCAACTCAACATCCTCCTTTCGCATGACCAGATTGCACAGCGGGTGGCGGAAATGGGCGCGGAGATCACCCGCGATTTCTCGGGACAATCAATAATTTTTGTTGGCGTGCTCAAAGGCGCGGCGATTTTTTTGAGTGACCTGGCGCGGAATGTGCAACTGGACTCCACTTTCGACTTCATTGGGGTCTCCAGTTACGGCAACCGTCCCAGCCCGGACCAGGAACTCAAGAGCGGATGGGATTCGACCGGAGAAGTCCGACTGACTAAAGACGTCGACCAATCGATGAAAGATCGGAACATCATTCTGGTCGAGGACATTCTCGACACAGGCCTCACGCTCTCCTATCTGAAGAAAATTCTGCTGGCGCACCAACCAAAGACTTTGCGAATCGCTGCCCTGCTCGACAAGCCTTCACGGAGAAAGAAGCCGATCGAGGCCGATTACGTCGGATTCAAGATTCCCGATGAGTTCGTGGTGGGGTACGGGCTGGACTATGCAGAGAAGTACCGAAACCTACCCGATATCTGCATAGTGCCAAGGGAAGGCTGAATCCGGTTCGTGCGGCGGCCCTCAGTCGTGGTTGTATTCATATTGCATCGGCCAGCGAAGATTCAGCAAGGTGACTGATATCATAGAAACGTGGAAACAGTTGCCACTGAGTCTGAATTTCAATCCAAGATCGATCCGCTTCTGCTCGAAGTGGCAGACGTGGTCAACACCACGCTGGACCTCGACACCACCCTCAGCCGAGTGGCGGAACTGGTGCGCAAGGTCATCGATTATGAAATCTTCGCGATCCTGTTGCTGAACGAAAAAACCCAGGATATGCGAATCCGCTTTCAAGTTGGATACTCGCGGGAAGTAGCGGAGCGTACACGGGTTAAAGTTGGCGAGGGCGTAACCGGAGTCGCGGCACAACAGCGCGAACCTGTGCTGGTGGGTGATGTCACCAAAGACCCGCGCTACATCTCGGCAGTTCCCAATGTTCGTTCTGAACTCGCCCTGCCTCTGATCATCAAGAACCGGTTAATCGGTGTGATCGACATCGAATCCCGACAGCCTGATTACTTCACCGAAGACCACAAGCGGCTCTTGATGTTGATTGCTTCCCGCATGGCAGTGGGAATCGAGAACGCACGTCTGTACACGCGCACGACGCGGCAAGCCCGCACCCTGGTTCTGCTGAACGAGATTGCCCGCGAATTGACGTCAATTCTGAATCTTGACGAACTTCTGAAGCGGGTGGCTGAGCTGCTGAGCCGGCTCATCGACTATCAGATGTTCAGCATTTTGTTGTTGGACCCCAGCCGGGAAAAGCTTCAGCATCGATTCTCGTTGCGATTTCAGGAGAACATCCATCTCAAACACGATATCGCCGTGGGGCAAGGAGTAGTGGGATATGCGGCGCAGCACAAACAAGCCGTCCTGGTGCCGGATGTAAGGAAGGATGAGCGATATATCGCGCTCAATCCGGAGACGCGTTCGGAACTGGCCGCACCGCTGATTTACAAAGGAAAAGTGATTGGTGTGCTTGATCTCGAGCACACACGGCGCGGTTTTTTCACTGACGATCATAAGCGGACTGTGACTACTCTGGCGGCGCAAGTGGCCATCGCTATTGAGAATGCCCAACTGTACGAGCAAATTGCCCAGCAGGAAGGGCGGCTGGAGCGCGATTTGGCAATGGCGAGAGAGCTGCAATTTCGTCTGTTGCCACCAACCTTGCCCAAGATTAAGAATTTGGATGTGGCCGCGAAATTCGTCCCAGCGCGGGCGATTGGCGGAGATCTATACGACTTCATGAGTTATTCGCTTTCGCGGACCGCTGTGGTGGTGGGCGACGTCAGCGGCAAGGGCGCACCGGCGGCTATTTACGCCGCATTGGTCAGTGGAATCCTGCGCTCTCATGCTCCCATCGAGCCCGCCCCTGCGGAGATGCTGGCAGCAGTTAATTTCTCTTTGAGTGAGCGGCGGATCGAAGGTCAGTTCGTTTCTCTAATTTACGCGGTATGGGACGACGACCATCTCCAGCTGCGGGTAGCCAACTCCGGCCTGCCGCGGCCGGTGTATTGCCACGAGGGAAGAATAGAAATTATCCAAGCCACCGGCTTGCCTCTGGGGCTGTTCGACGATGCCGAGTATGAGGAATTCACGTTCAGCCCAAAACCCGGAGGTGTGTTCGTGTTCTTCAGCGACGGCATTCTGGACGCTCAAAACAAGGCTCGTGAATTGTTTGGGCGCGGGCGGCTGGAGCAGATCGTTGCCGCAAATTCTGGGTTGTCAGCAGAAGGAGTTGTGGACGCGATCTTTAAAGCGGTAGCAGAGCATGCAGGGGCCGAAGAAGCCTTCGACGACCAAACCGTCGTAGTGCTGCGAGTCAAGGGAAATGCTGGGAAACGCGCGTGAGCGTCCAGCGGGGCAGTCTCCCTTCGGATATGGTGAGGCCGAGTCCGGTTCTTCTCTGCAGTGTGAGCAGGTCCCGTTAGTTCGGCTGGCAAAACGTTTTGCCACGCCGCTGTACGTCTACTCCGCAAGCGCAATCCGAGCTCGGGTCAGGGATTTCGACCAGGCATTCGGCGGGATTCCTCATACCATCTGCTATTCGGTCAAAGCAAACTCGAATCTGGGCATCCTTCGTCTGCTGGCGCGAACGAATTGCGGCTTCGATGTTGTTTCTGGCGGCGAAGTGAAACGAGTGTTGCGCGTCGGTCGCCCTGCAGCAAAGAAAGCGGTGTTCTCAGGTGTCGGCAAGACACGCGAGGAAATGCGGGCGGCGCTCAAAGCCGAGATCCTCCTGTTCAACGTGGAAAGCGAGTCGGAGCTGCAGGCTTTGGCAGAATGCGCCGCCCGGCTGAAGAAAACCGCGGCGGTGGCGTTGCGAGTAAATCCCGATGTTCCTGCCAACACACATCCCTACATCTCGACGGGATTGCACCAGCATAAGTTCGGGGTTCCGGTCTCCGAGGCGGTTCGCTTATATACGGAAGCAAGCAAACGTAAGTATCTGAAGGTTTCCGGAGTCAGCGTCCACATTGGATCGCAGATTACCGACGTGCAACCCTTCGCTGCTGCCATGGAACGAGTAGCGGACCTGGTGCGAACGTTGCGCTTTGAGGGACATAGCATCAAATACGTGGATGCGGGCGGAGGGTTAGGCATTGACTACCAAGGGGAAAGTGAGTGCGACTTCTCACAATACGCGGCAAAATACGCCAACGCTGTATGTGGACCTTTGCGGAATCTCGATGTACACCTGCTGCTCGAGCCTGGGCGATCGATTGTCGGACCAGCGGGCGTACTCATCACAAAGGTCCTCTACAAGAAGAGCAATAACGGCAAACGATTCGTTGTAGTGGATGCAGCCATGAACGATTTGCTGCGTCCCGTCCTGTATGGCGCATATCACAAGATATTGCCCGTTTGGCGACGTGGCGAACAGGTTGAAACAGTAGATGTGGTTGGTCCGGTGTGCGAGACGGGAGATTTTTTTGCTCGCGATCGCGAGTTGCCGGCAGTACAAGAAGGCGATCTTTTGGCCATTATGGACATCGGCGCATACGGCATGGTGCTAGCTTCCAACTACAACTCACGCCCACGACCCGCAGAAGTGCTGGTGAATGGGAAATCGGTCAAACTAATTCGGCGGCGGGAGACAACGGCAGATCTGTTGCGGGCGGAAAAGTGAACTTCCGGATCGTTGTGCCGTGATGTCCCGCTTTCATTACAATAAAGCCATGACGGACTCATTGATCATTGCTGGCCGTGAGTTCCGTTCCCGGCTGATCGTGGGAACGGGAAAATACAAGTCGTTTCAGGAAACAGCGCGGGCGCTCGAGGCAAGTGGGGCGGAGATGGTGACTGTCGCGGTGCGCCGGGTGAATCTGGACCGCAGCAAGGAATCGATGCTCGACTACATCGACCCCGGCAAATATTTTCTGTTGCCCAACACCGCAGGATGTTACACCGCAGATGAAGCCATTCGCACGGCGCGGCTGGGACGCGAAGTTGGATTGTCGGATTGGGTGAAGCTTGAAGTAATTGGAGATCAGGCGACACTCTATCCGGATGTGCAGGCGACGCTCGAAGCGACACGCGTGCTGGTCAAAGAAGGCTTCACCGTACTTCCCTACACATCGGACGACATTGTTGTCGCGAAACGCCTGCTGGATGCAGGAGCGAGCGCGATTATGCCGCTGGGAGCACCGATTGGCAGCGGACTTGGGGTGCAGAATGCAGCCAATATCCGGATCTTGCGCGAGATGATCACCGGCGTACCACTGATTCTCGACGCGGGGGTAGGTACGGCTTCCGATGCGGTCATTGCGATGGAGTTGGGCGCAGACGCGGTGCTGATGAACACGGGCATTGCGGGAGCTCAAGATCCGGTACTGATGGCAGAGGCGATGAAACATGCGGTGATCGCGGGGCGCGGGGCATACCTGGCGGGACGTATGCCAAAAAAGCTGTACGCGACGGCAAGTTCGCCGGTGGAAGGAGTAGTCAGGTAGCTTTCCGGATCGATGGCTCTCTTTCTGCGACTCAGACCGGAACTGCAGATCCTCGACTGCGGATGCTCATTCACAAGAATGAGCATCCTACGCTCGGGATGACAAGACACCTGGGGTCTATTTACAACAAAAAGGGCGGATTAAATCCGCCCTTTGGCTTATCTGTTCCCAGGTCACATCATCTTCACGCTATCGACGTGAATGGAATCGCCGGTCACCGTGCCCGTGGCGGCGATGTGATGGCCTTCGTGGCCTTTCAAAGCATCCGGATTGTCAACCGCGAGGACTTTGTTGTCCTTATCGGTGACGATCACATATTTTGCGCCCTTGGAAATGCACTTATTCATGCAATCCGCGTGACCTTCCTTGGCCCCTTTAGCTGCACACTGCGAATCACTCACGTATCCATGGACGGTTGTAGTATTGGCGGCTGAAATCAGCCCAACCATAAAGAAGAGAAGAGAAACGGCAAGCAACACAACGAAAATCTTCTTCATAGCAAGCTCCTTTTTAGTTAAGCGGCCAAGCCGCAGGGTTTATTCCCCCTCAATTTTGTAATCATGCCGCTGCAGGCTGGCTTAAGTGCCGGCGATTCACCCCAAATGCTTTCGGGAAGCCACGGAACTATATCACAAACAGTCGGGACAAAAGGAGTCTGGCCGGCAGATTTTACTTCCTGGCAGCATTCGAGTCCCAGGCCTCGGGTCGCGGCAAAGTGGGGGGTGAAACGTAGATGACTTCCCCGGGCCGGGCATAGTGCAACTGCTCTCGGGCTTCCTTTTCGATGGCTTTAGGATCGCTTTCGAGCGACTTAATCTGCTGGTTGAAGCGGCCATTTTCCTGCTGCAGGCTTTCGATCTCTTTCCGCAGGTCCTGATATTCGGATTTCTTTTGACGGTAGACAACCATGCCGTTGGCGCCAAACATAACATGCACAAAAAACCAAATACTGAACACAGCGATCGCGCCGGTCGCGATCCGGCGCCGAACCGCGTAAAGCGCATTCATAGTAGGACGCAGCTTGAGCAGGAGGTTATCGACCCAAGCTTCCGCTTCAGGCGCATGTTCGACCAGAGCACGTACGCCTTCCTCCGGGGTGGGCAAAATGCGGTGTTGGCGGAGACGAGTTACTGGAAAATCCATTGTTTGGCAGCCGCGCTCAACTTCTCCAATTCCTGCTGACTGGCCGCTTCGGAATAAACCCTCACGACCGGCTCCGTGCCGGACAAGCGATAACAAACCCACGCGCCATCATCACAGACCAGCTTCAGACCGTCGGTGCGAACCACTTCCTTGACCTTGCGGCCGAAAAATTCGTGTGGATTCTGCCGCAGCTTCTCAGTGAACTTCGCTTTCACATCCTCCGTCAAGTGGAAGTTTTCCCGTTTGGGGTAGAAGGAACCAACTTTGGCAAACAGTTCGTGCAACTGGCGGCTGAGCGGCTTCGAGCGGCGGGCCACCATTTCACAGCAGAGCAAGCCGGCGATGATGCCGTCTTTTTCGGGAACGTGGTGACGGATGGAAAGGCCGGCGCTCTCTTCCCCACCGATTACGATCTTATCGGCTTTAATCAACTCGCCGATGTACTTGAAACCGACCGGGGTCTCGTGCAACTCGATTTTATGGCGCCGGGCCAGCGCATTAATGAAATTCGTGGTGGCGACGGACTTGCCGACTCCATTTTTCCAGCCACGGGTCTCGACCAGATAATCGAATAGCAGAGCGATGATGTAATTGGGCTGAACGAACGTGCCGTCTTCATCGACGATGCCAAAACGGTCGGCGTCGCCATCGGTGGCGATGCCGATGTGAGCTCGAATTTCCCGCATCTTCGCTTTGGCATCCTTCAGCAGATGATCGTCGGGCTCGGGGGCATGGCCACTAAACAGGACATCGCGATAATCGTGAACAGTTGCGACTTCGACGCCGGCGTCGCGCAGGAGCGCGTCTGGATAGTTTCGAGCTGCTCCCCAGAAGGGATCGAAGACCACGCGTAAAGCCGATTTCCTGATCGCGCCGAGATCGATTATGTCTTTGAGACGGGCGAGATAGGCGTTCCGAGGCTCCAGGTGTTGAGCTGTCACTTTCGCGGTGTGCGTGGCGGTTTCCCCGGAGCGGTCGAAGGCGGCGATTTGTTGCTCGATGGCTTTCGTGACATCGGGTAAGGCGGGCGCGCCGTCGGGAGTGGAAAACTTAATGCCGTTATACTCCGGAGGGTTGTGAGAAGCGGTGAAGTTGATAGCGCCGTCGGCCCGTTCGCGTATTACCGCATAAGCGATGGCGGGAGTGGGTGCCGGTTCGACGATCACGAGGGATGTCACACCGTGGGCAGACAGAATGTCAGCAGCTATGGCGCAAAGAGATTCACCGAGGAATCGCGGATCACGGCCCACGATGACGCGAGCGCCACAGGGTTTTTGCGAAACCACATAGCGTGCGATTCCGTGGACCGCACGGCGCACGTTGGCGATGGTAAACTCCTCCGCGATCACGGCGCGCCATCCGGAGGTGCCGAATTTGATCTGAGTGAGCACGGTCAGGTTCTAGAAGACCTTGACAGTGGTACTTTTACGCCAAACAATTTCGAGCCGTAAACTGAAAACGCAGTTGAAGGCTCATTTTATATGACAGACAAGAGACTCGTCCTCACCACTGCCGAATCGCAGAATCAGGCGCGGCGAATTGCCGACGCACTGATTGAGCGCAAGCTTGCCGCCTGTGTGAATATCGTGCCCGGTGTGCAATCGATCTATCGATGGAAAGGCAAGGCGGAAGAAGCGGAAGAATGGCTGATGTGGATCAAGACCACCGCGGCTGCCTTTGAACGGGTGTGCGAGACGATCAAAGAATTACATACCTACGAATTGCCGGAGTGCATGTGCCTTGCAATCGAGGATGGCAGCCCGGAATATCTGAAGTGGATTGAGGAATCGGTGGAGTGAGCGATCACGCCAGAACCGCGTGAATTCCGGAGTGACTGGGCGGTCAATGAGTGAGATCGCGATTTAACACCAAGTGACTAGGGGACTTGCCCGCACGCATCAACCCGGTTCGCGATAAACCATCCGAGCAGGTGTAAGACTAAGAAGAGAAAAGACAC
>Ga0187784_10000031_pt1 | contig 82467 bp, 67 predicted proteins | sample 1015_SJ02_MP15_2_FD_132964 | JGI IMG/M metagenome (GOLD analysis project Ga0187784, IMG submission 132964) | Tropical peat soil microbial communities from peatlands in Department of Meta, Colombia - 1015_SJ02_MP15_20_MG | ecosystem: Environmental > Terrestrial > Soil > Wetlands > Peat | place...
CCGCCGGACAAGCGCCGCCGGCGCTGCCGCCCGACACCCTGGCCCCACCGCCATCTTCAGCGCAGGCTCCGGCTCAACCCCAAGCGCAACCGCCCGCGCAGAATCCAGCGCCTGCGCCGGCCGCTGCGCCCAGCCAGGCTCCCGAGCCGCCGCCGTCGGCAATGCCAGCCGGGCAGCCGCCGGGGATGAGCTCGCCTCCCATTGCGATCGTGCCCATTGAAATGTCGATTCCCGGATCGGCGGCCACGGTTGGCGGCGCGATTCGTACCTGGAAGGGTCGAGCCTATTTCACTGGCAGCGGCGCCATCACTGCCGGCCCGGAAACCGCACAGGTGACGTTACCCTATAGAGGCGTATTGCGCGTGTGTCCCTCAACGACTGTCCGGCTGTCTGTCGACTCCAGCGCGCCGGACTCCGAGATTCCCGGCTTGATGATCGGGCTGGACGGAGGCGCGATCGAAGCCAGCTTCGCCATCGCGCGGAACGCCGACGTTTTGATGACGCCGAACTTTCGCATCCTGATTGGCGGCCCCGGCTCTTCGGAGATCAAGGTGCGCCTCGGGCAAGGGGGTGACACCTGCGTCGATAATTCCGGGGCCAACGCACCCTATGTGGTGGTCACCAGCGTATTCGACACCGGTCTCTATCGCGTGCAACCGGGGCAGCGCGTGATGTTCGAGCACGGCGACCTGCTCACGGTGGTGGACGACGAGAAAGAGCCCTGCGGATGCCCGCCGCCGGGGCGGAAAGCCAATGAGTTCCCGCTCGCGCAAAGCGAAGGTCTGGCCCCGCCATCGTCGCTGCCGCCAACCACCACGGCAACCAATCAGCCCTCGGGAGGCGGATCGGCGACGACAGCCTTGGTCTATAACGCTCCGGGGAATCAAACCCCGCAGCCGGCCGCAGTTCCGCAACCGCCTTCCGCTGCGCCCGCCGCTGCGCAGGCCGCACCGGCGCCGGCAAGCCAAGCGGCTCAGCCGCAAACCAGCCAGAAGAAACCGGGATTCTTTCGCAGGATCGCCAGGTTCTTCAAGCGCGTGTTCGGCGCAGAGTGAGAAAGGCAGGGACTAGGGAATAGGGGATAGGGGATAGGGGATAGGAGACTACCCTGTCAGCCTTTGAACTGCCTTTCCCTACATCTCTCTCGCCCGCTCGATGGCGCTAATTACCGCGCGAGCTTTGTTGATCGATTCCTCGTATTCGCGCTCGGGGACCGAGTCGGCCACAATGCCGGCGCCGGCCTGCACCGAGCCTTTACCGCCGACGGAAAGCATGGAGCGGATGGCGATGCAGGAATCGAGGTTGCCGGAGAAATCGGCGTAGAGGACCGCGCCGCCGTATGTTCCGCGCCGCGCCGGTTCCAGCTCCTCGATGATCTCCATGGCGCGCACCTTGGGCGCGCCACTTAGCGTGCCGGCCGGGAAACAGGCGCGCAGCGCATCCACAGCCGTGAGTTCGGGCCGCAGTTGGCCTTCAATCGAGCTGACGATGTGCATCACGTGGCTGTAACGCTCGATGAACATGAGCTTATCGACCTTGACGCTGCCGAAACGGCTCACCCGGCCCACGTCGTTGCGGCCAAGGTCGACCAGCATCACGTGCTCGGCGCGCTCCTTTTCGTCGTGCAGCATTTCCTGCTCGAGGGCGTGGTCTTCCGGCTCGGTGGCGCCGCGAGGGCGCGTGCCGGCGATGGGCCGGTACTCGACCTTGCCCTTGTTCACGCGGACCAGCAACTCGGGTGAGGAACCGGCCAGCTCGAGGGGGCCCTCCGAGCCTTTTGACCTTTTGGAGGAGATTCTTGCGGGTGCTCCCAGCGGCCCCTCCGGCGCGAAGCGCAGGAAAAACATATAGGGGCTGGGATTCACCGTGCGCAGTGCGCGATAGACCTGGAAGCTGTCGACTCCGGGATCGACGTCGAAGCGCTGCGAGATCACCACCTGAAAGGCGTCGCCGGCACGGATGTACTCTTTGGTGCGCTCCACGGCGTCCAGAAAATCCTTCTTTGCCGTTCGATGTTTGACCTTGAACTTGCCCTGCGCCCCGCTTTTCGGCCGGGCGAGCGTCGGCAGCGGTTGCGACAGGAGTTTTTCCAGCTTGTCGAGCCGTTTGACTGCGCGATCGTATGCGCCGGCGGTTTTGCCGCGCGAGACGTCGGCCGTCACCACGAGCCAGATCTCCTTGCGCACGTGATCGAATGCAAGCACCTCGTCGAAAAAGAGCAGGCAGGCGTCGGGGACTCCGAGTTCGTCCTTTGCCTGGGCGGGCAGGCGTTCGATTTGGCGAACGGCGTCGTAGGCGAAGAAACCGACGGCGCCCGCGGTGAATGGCGGAAGGCCGGCAAGCCGCGCCGGCCTGTGGCCGCTGAGCGCCTCGCGCAGGACGGCGAAGATATCGCCGGTGATGTGGGTGGTTTTCCGGCCCTCGGTGATGGCGATCTCGCGGCCGCGCGCCACGATGCGCTTGAACGGTGCGAGCCCGATAAAGGTGTAGCGGCCCACCTGCTCGCCGCCCTCGACCGATTCGAGAAGAAAGCACTCGCGTTCCTGCCAGGCCGCGCGCAGAAAGGCCGAGACCGGTGTCTCCAGGTCGGCCATTAGGGTGCGGTACACCGGGACGAGGGTATGGCTTCGCGCCAGGGCCAGAAACTCCTTGCGGCTGGGGTGGGCTGAACGAGAAGTGGCTTTCACAGCATCAGTGTAACGGTTCCAGCACGGGAGCCGCGGTTGAGGGATTCCCGTTTCCGTGCCTGACAGGAAGCGCGGAGACCCGCATGGGAGCCGATTGCGAATCAGGTCCCATGCTCCTTGACGAGTGCCGCGAACCGGCCTAGACTCACTGAGGTTTGGGCCTAGGAGCGAAGTGTCGGGAGCTCTTGGCGAACTTTCGGGCCGGCGCCGGAGCTGTGTTCCGCGCGGGGCAGGCAGGTTCGATCCGGGAAAGGCGGCGCCGAACCCGTATTCTTTGAAGGTGGGAGCCGGCTTGGCCGAAGATAGACCTGGCGCCCCGAACGATGGAGTTACGACTATGGCAACCGGAACGACCAGCGTGACATTGGATCAGGAGATCAATCCCTGGGAGGCGCAGAGCGCGCGATTCGAGTTTGCGGCGCGCAAGCTGAACCTGGATGCGGGACTGTGGAAGGTGCTGCGCTCGCCGGAGCGGGAGCTGATCGTACACTTTCCCGTGACCCTTGACAACGGGCAGATTGAGGTGTTCACGGGGTTTCGCGTGCAGCACTCAGTGGTGCGCGGGCCGTGCAAGGGCGGCATTCGCTACGCGCCGGACGTCACGCTCGACGAGGTGCGCGCGCTGGCCAGCTGGATGACGTGGAAGTGCGCGGTGGTCAACATTCCGTTCGGCGGCGCCAAGGGCGGGGTCATCTGCGATCCCAAGTCGATGAGCCGGGGCGAACTGGAGCGCATGACGCGCCGTTATACGGCGGAGATCATCGAGTTCCTAGGGCCGGAGAAGGACGTTCCCGCGCCGGACGTGAACACCAACGAGCAGACCATGGCCTGGATCATGGACACCTACTCCATGCACCTGCGGCGCACCGTAACCAGCGTGGTCACGGGCAAGCCGCTGAACATCGGCGGCTCGCAGGGACGCATCGAGGCGACGGGGCGCGGCGTGATGGTGGCGTGCGACGAGAGCCTGCGCTATCTGAATCTTCCTGTCGACGGCTGCCGGGTGGTGATTCAGGGCTTTGGCAACGTGGGTTCGAATGCGGCGCGTCTGATGCAGGAGCGCGGATACAAGATCGTCGGCATCGCCGAGAGCGGCGGCGGGTTGTTCAATCCCGCCGGCATCGACATCCACCAACTGCTCGAATTCAAGTACCGCAACAACACCATCCTCGGATTCCCGGGCGCGGAAGCGGCGCCCAGCGAAGAGCTTTTGGTATCGGACTGCGAGATTCTGATTCCCGCGGCAACGGAAAACGTGATTACCAGCCGCAACGCCGAGCAGGTGAAGGCGCGCATCGTGGTGGAGGGAGCCAACGGGCCGACCACCGCTGTGGCCGACGAGATTCTTGCCGCCAAGCGCATCTTCATCGTGCCCGACATCCTGGCCAATGCCGGCGGCGTGACGGCCAGCTACTTCGAGTGGGTGCAGGACCGCCAAGGGTATTTCTGGAAGGAGTCGGTGGTCAACGACCAGCTCGAAGAGATTCTGCGCTCGAGCTTCGACGACGTGGTGCGCTACGCCGAGGCGCACGACGTGAACAACCGCATCGCGGCCTACATGCTGGCCATTGACCGCGTGGCCTTCACCATCAAACAGCGCGGGATTTACGCGTAGGGCATAAGCGGCCAAAGCACCGGGGGAGGAGCGGTGAGCCTTTCTCGCCCTTCTTGCCGGCGCCGCGCAACCCTTTGCCTCGGGTGCGCATCCTACGGATCAAACCAAGGCATACCAGGAGCAAGGGTGATGAGAGCCATAAGAGCCTTTGTTGTCGTAGCGGCCGCTTCTTTGTCCGTTCTTGTCAGCGCACAGAATCTGCTCAACCCCATCTCGGCAGCCTGCGGCAACTCGCCGGTCAGCATGGCTGTGAAGCTTGACGATTCGCAACACACGATTCAGAAGCCCGAAATGGGCAAGGCCCTCATCTATTTCATCCAGGACGCCGGCCAGGGCGCCATAATTGCCTATCCGACGACCAAAATAGGCATCGACGGAAAGTGGGTGGGCGCCAACAAGAAGGATTCTTATTTCGCCGTAGCGGTCGAGCCCGGCGAACATCATCTCTGCGCGGCGATTCAGTCTTCCTTTGCCACGGGCGCTCCTGAATTTGCGCATCTGACGGCTCAGGCTGGCCAGGTGCACTACTTCCGGACGAGAATCTTCTTTGCGGAGAAGATTTCGGAATACTTCAGTTTGGTTCCGGCGGACAGCGATGAGGGTAGATACCTGATCGAGTCGTTTCCGCTGGCCAAGGCGCACGCGCGAAGATAGCAGGTTGTGTAAATCAGAAAGCCGGCGTCGACTCCTTTCATGCACCGAGCCGCTTTCAGAGAAATAATGGTCCGCGGGCCGCAAGGAGCGATTCCATGAAAGCTGCTTTCGTTCTTCTATGCCTTTGTTTTGCCGTCTCTGCGGTTGCTCAAGAGAAAGCTCAACCTGGACAGCCCGAACGCGCGCGCGTAGAGCCGGCCTGCGGGCCTGTTGGGGAGAGCTACAAGGTCAGCCTTGACCGCACGCATCGCGGCCTGCTGCCGCTGGTGGCTGGAACGGCGCAAGTCTATTTCATCCACGATTCGGGAATTCCGTTTGAGAACCTCACTCTCGGGTACCCCGTGACAAAGTACGCTGTCGATGGTTCCTGGGTAGGGGCCGGACATGGCGATTCGTGGTTCGAAATTCAAGTCGCACCCGGCGAGCACCATGTTTGCGCCACGCTGCAATCGTCTTTCGTAAACCAGCGCGTTGAGCTCGGGCATTTCACGGCGGAAGCAGGCAAAGCCTATTTTCTCCGCACCCGGCTGGTGATGTCGCAGTCGGTTGAGTTGTTGGAGCTGGAGCAGATGGACAGCGATCAGGGTAAGTATCTGGTTGCCCGTTATCCGATGAGTGTGTCCCACCTGAAAAAGTAGATTACGAACGGGTGGGCGGCTCACGCGGCGAGGCGATTCCGGTGCAATAATAAAGTCATACCGCCATCAATCGGAAACCGCGGTGCGCGCCGGATGAACCTGCCCAACTCCATCACGATGACGCGGATCATCATGATTCCGCTCTTCTTATGGATTCTGTCGCCGCACTTTCCCTGGCAGGGGACCGGCGGCGTGCAGGAGATTGCGGCGTCGATTCTCTTCGTTCTTGCTTCAATCACCGACGGCTTCGACGGCTACCTGGCCCGGAAATACGGCCAGATCACGACCATGGGCATGTTGCTCGATCCGCTGGCCGACAAGATCATGGTGACATCGGCGCTGATCGCGCTAGTCGCTTACAACCCCGACGTGGTGAAGGTCTGGATTGCGGTCGTCATCATCAGCCGGGAATTTCTGATCTCGGGGCTGCGATCGATCGCGTCGTCGGAGGGGTTCACCATCACCGCCAGCGAACTGGGCAAGTTGAAGACCGTGGTGCAAATCGTCTCGGTGGTCTCCGCCATTCTGGCGCATCGCTGGGACCACTGGACGATCGGCCCGGTCATCGTTCCGGTGCGATGGTACGCGATTGCGGCAATTTACTTCGTGGTTTTGGTTTCTCTGATCTCGGCCACCGATTACTTCATCGGCTTCTGGAAGAAGATCGACCACGCGTCGAAGAGTCGCCGGCAGGCGGCCGTGCTGTCGCGGGGGAAAAGTGTGCGCATCACGTAGAGCCAGGCAATAGGGACTAAGCAATAGGCAATAGGCAATAGGGAACCTCGCGCTTCCCGGTCCATCCTCAACTTCAAGAAAACTTCCTTACGTACGATGTTTGCCGAGTCGCTACTGACGGCTGGTCTACAAGAAGCACGACCGAGACGATGAGCGTATGATCTCTTTGTCTCCACGTTATCAATATGCCTCGGCTGTTCTTTTTTGTCGTCGGGATTCTTGGCCCATTCGCGATCTGGGCGGGGATCTACTTGGCCGCGAAGCAGAACGAATTTGTCGTGATACTTCGAGTTTTGCGAGTCTTGCGCTGGATCACATGGATTGCTGGAGTGTTACTGGGGCTATTCTCCTTCTCGCCCCTGCACCTGCGCTGGGTCTATGCTGTGGCCGCCCTCACATTTTCCCTCGGCCTATCGCTTCCTCAGTCTTGGTTGAAGGGGCGAGTCGGTTTCTCTGATGCGGCAAGTCCGACCTCTCGATGAAGGACAGCTCCCTCTGGGTGTCTGTGCGAGACCGAAAGCAGCAGGGGCTAAAGCCCGCGTCTCTATTCGTGTTTTCGGCCCGGCTAAAGCCGTGCCCTTGTTACAAAGCCTGGGACGCTCGCGCCGCGGCGACCGCCGGAGCCGCGATCTCGATCTGGATTTCAGACGTCGATAGAAGTGTGTTGTGCACCGGGCACTGGTGCACGGAGCGCGTCATGGCGTCGTGCTGTTCGGCGGTGAGGGGAACCGGGCTCTGCACATGAATGCGGAAGTTGCCCAGGCGGGCGGGCTGCATCAGCTTTTCTGCCGTGACCGAGACTTCCACGCCGGTTTGCGCCAAGCTGCGCGTCCGCAGGTATTCCGCCGCGTAGAATGCGGCGCAGGAGGCGAGCGACGCCAGGAGAAGTTCCGGCGGCGTCATGCCGGAATCCGTGCCGCGATTCTCGATGGGCTGGTCGCAAACGATGACGTGCGACCGGGCCTGAATGGCGAATTTGACGCCTTCGATCTGCGAAACCTTGACTTCCATGGGGGCCCTCGATTCCTGGTTTCACCGGATGACTTAGTATCGCTTTTTCGGCCGCCCCTCCGGGGCTTGCGGTGTTCAAGGCAACCTCATCCCAGGGTTTCACCCTGGGCTATTCTCGTCCCGTCCCTCCGGGACGGATGTTGTCAAAGGGCACTCCTTCGTGCCATCTGCGACCCAGCTCTCTGACAACGTGAGTTTTTCCTTCGAGTTCGTGCTTCCCAGGTCCCAAAAGCGGGACGCGGGGCACTCTCTTTGGCACAAAATCACGTGATCAGAGACTTGGCTCTCTTAAGCCTGCTCGATGGGGAAGCTCGGTTCCAGAATAGCGAGATTTGGATCCACACGCCATTGCGTGGCAGGGGCGGATTCGGCGCCGTTTGCGTCTTTCAGGACTTGGGCTGACAAGGCGCGAATCGAGTCGACGACCAGCACGGGCTCGTCGAGATGAATCCAGTGGGCGCTGTGCAGGGCGATCACTTGGCGCACGTTGTCGCCAATGTGCGCCAATTGATTCTCACCGAACGGCGCGGCGTTGGCGGGCGTGAGCACAGTAACCGGGATTCCGCGGATCGGCTCGGCGGCGTGCATCTCTCGCACCGTATCGGGAATCGATTGCAGATGGCTGCGGATTCCCGCATAGAAGGCCGGCCGCGACCAGTGAGCGGCGACCACCGGCCAAATCTCTCGCGGCATCTTGCGCACTTCGGTTGTGATCCGGTCGAGCACGTGACGCCCGTTGGGCAGCGTGGCGCCGGCGAGGCGCCCCGAGAGCTTGCCGGCACGACAGAAGAGCAGAGCCACAGCCAGCCGCGCCAGCCCGCAGCGCGTGATCGGCAAGGCGTAGCGGATCAGCCGGTTTCCCAAGTCGAGTTGCGATTGCTTGTTCGGATCGAGCGGCGGCCACTCCTCGCAGCGCATGGGATCGAGCAGAAGCACTCCTGCTGTCTCATCGGGATAGAGCAGCGCAAAGCGGCGCATCACGAGCCCGCCGAAGCTGTGCCCGGCCAGGATGAACGGCGGCGCGATTCCCGCGCCGCGCAACATCTCATGCAGCTCGACGGCCACGTTGGCCGGCGTGCGCGGAGATCGGCACGTGCTGCTCCAGCCCAGGCCGGCTCGATCGTAAGAAACCGTCCTGGCGAACTGCGCAACCGATTCCTGAACGCGGCGCCAGTTTAGGTGCGTGGCGCCGATGCCCGATTCGAACACCACGGTGGGTTCGCCAGCGCCGATTGCGAAGAGATAGAGCTGGCACCCGTTCCCGATTCTTACGCAGCGCCCGGCGCCGGCGAATCGCCTGCGGTCGCGCCGGCTCCCGAAGCGCTGATAGATCGCTCCGGTGAGAACGAGAACCACGACTGCCAAGGCAAACCAAAGAGCAATGACCATTTTCTTCCTAAAAACGCGTGAGTTCGGCCGGGCTGAAATCCTTGAGCGTCAGCTTGGCCTTTGGCGTGCCGCGATCGAGGATGAGCAGCGTGGACCCGGCCTGGCCGCGCGACTTCATTTCGATCTGATGCGCCGACCACAGCCCGCCTTCATGCCGCAGGCCGTAAGAAGTGAACTCCTTCACCGCGCCCGTCTCCTTGACCGTTTTCTCCACGTAGACCGGAAATGCGATGGTGCGATCGAACCACGTCTTCACTTCGGCATAGTGCGTCTTGTCGCCGGGGCCGGGCGTGCTCTTCACCACAACGCAGTCGCGCGCGCCGAACTTGGTCTGCTCCACCATCGTCTGTCCCGGCCAGAAAGTCTGCTCCTCGAGGAAGTCCTCGTAGCTGAACGTCGAGCCGAGCGGCCCGTCGCTCCACTTGTCGAAGGGAAGCAGGGCTGGCGATTTGTCGCCGGGATGTGCGATCCAAATGGCGTTCTGTCCGTTGGGGCGGATCTCGATGAGCGCGTGGGTAGCGCTTCCGGCGCTCGCGTTCGAACCCGCGCCTGACTTGGAGCCGTTCCCCAACTCCGCTTTGATCCGCAGCACGCCGGGAAACCAATGCCCCTTGATCGCGATGGGGTAACTCACGCGGGCGCCGTTCGGCTGGACCCAGACGAGATGGCCGGTGGCGCTGAAATCGGCGCTTTCCAGGCGCTGCCGCGCGGTGGCCAGGATGGCATGAAAATCTGCGCTTAGCGCGAAGAGAAGCGGAGCCAGCAGCAGGACGACCGCGTAAATGGAAATCAAAACAATCGGTAGGTTTCGCACCGGCCCTAGGGGGCGGATGCGTCCGGCAATTCCACCTTCCCAGGATTCCCCCTTCGTTCGCTGACGCGAACTCATAGTCCATCCTGGGCTATTTTCGATTCGTCCCTCCGGGACGACGGTCCGATGCCGCCGAGTTCGGAATGACAAGAGAAGAAGTTTTGTTGATGGGGAAGGTTCATGCGATCGCGGAGGGACAGCGAGCGCCACGCCGGCGGCGCGCAACGGCATCACGCTTCGATCCTTCCGTCGCGGATGCGGATGTGGCGCGGCGCGCTCCTGGCGATCTCCTGCTCGTGCGTGACGATCACCAGAGTCATGCCGCGCTGCTGCCGAATCCCGCGCAGAATCTCCAGGATGTGCGCCGAGTTCACGCTGTCGAGGTTCCCCGTGGGCTCGTCGGCCAGCAGGATAGCGGGATGGTTGGCCAGCGCGCGCGCGATCGCTACCCGCTGCCGCTCGCCGGCGGAAAGCTCGTTGGGATAATGGTTCATGCGCTCGCGCAGGCCCATCTCCTCCAGCAGCGCAGCGGCGCGCTCTGCGCGATGATTGTTGCGTTGCGTCAGCCCCAGCATCGCCACCTGCACGTTTTCGATGGCCCGCAGCGTAGGTAAAAGGTGAAATGCCTGGAAGATGAATCCCACCTGCTGGGAGCGAAAGCGATCCAGGTCGGCGCCCTTTCCCACCGGAGATCCACGGAAGAGCACCTGGCCTTCGGAGGGCGTGTCCAGGCCGCCTAGCATGTGCAGCAGCGTAGACTTTCCGCTGCCGCTCGGCCCGGTAATGGCGACATATTCTCCTTCCGCAATCGCGGCATCGACGCCGCGCAGCGCCTGCACGCGGCCGTCGTCGTAGCTCTTCACCAGGCCGCGCGCCTCGAGAATCGGGCCAGGGGTCGGGCTATTCATAGCGCAGGGCCTCCACCGGGGAAAGATGGGCGCCGCGCCACGCCGGGTAAGCGCCCGCCGTAACTCCCGAAGCGATCGCGATCAAGAGCGCTTCCAACAGGTGAATGGGAGAAACAGAGGTGGAAACCACGCTCGCGGTTTGCGGCAGGGCCGCGAGCACGCGCAGCGCGACCCAGCCGGCAACGATGCCAAAAAGCCCGCCAACCACTCCCAGCGCCGTGGCCTCGGTGAGAATCAGCAGGATCACATGCCCGCCCTTCCATCCCAGCGCGCGCAGAATGCCGATTTCGCGCGTGCGCTCGAAGACCGACATGGCCATGGTGTTGGCGATGCCCAGAATGCCGATGAGCAATGCGATCGACGACGTTCCCCAGGCCACGGCGTGCGCCAGCGAGACCAGTCCGTTGTTGGCGGCCCGGTCGGCCGCGGGATCGGCATGAACTCCCGGTATTGCGGCTTCGATCTGCTTCTCCGCCTGCTTCACGTAATCGTCATAGGATTCGCCGGAAGGCGCCGGTCGAAGCTTCACATGGAACGCGGTCACCTTGCCTTCCATGCTGGAGATGGCCTGCATCTGGTCCAGCGGCATAATCACCGCGCCGTCTTCCAGCGCCGTACCCCCATGAAAGATGCCGACCACGGTGAAGACCGTGCCCTGAATCGGGAGAGAATCTCCGGCCTTTTTCTTTAGGTCGTCGGCCAGCAGATTGCCCAGGATCGCCTCCGGCTTGCCATCCTGAAAACGCCGCCCGGAAAGATACTTCAGCGCATCGAGCTCGTAGGACCCGGCCGGCCAGCCGTAAACCAGCGCGTTCACATCGGGAGTGAGATCGATGAGGTTGAAGATCATGGGCGCGGAGCGCTCCACGTCGGGAACCGCGCGAATTTTGGCGTCGAGCGACTGGTCCAGCGAAGTATTGAGGAAATTTGTTTCCACGACCGCGATGTCGGTGCCGGCGTTGGAGTAAAGGCGCATCCATTCGCGCTCGAAGGCGCGCGAGAATCCCACCAGGGCGACGAACGCGCCGATGCCCATGGTGATGCCGCCGAGCGTCAGCAATGTTCTAAGACGCCTGCGCCAAAGATTCTTCCAGGCAAACCCCGTGAACGAAAGTTGGGCCGGCATCGTGGTGGGAGGTTTCCTCTACCAGGTATATCTTCTGGGGGGCTTGAGGCTTAAGTGTATCGGGGAAGAGCGCTCCTGTCCATTCCCGAACCGGATTTCATTGCCGAGAAAGAAGTCCGATGCACTAGGTCTCTGGCCGGATGAATCTGTACCTGCTAATCCTTCGTGGTATCCCAGGTTAGGCGCAAGAACAAAGGCGTGCCGAACCTGGGGCACCCCCAGGAAGGTGCAAAATCAAGCGGTCAGAGACCTTGGAGGTCGTCGAGAACGGCGCTAAAGCGCATGGCCGCACCGTCCGCAGTGCGGGACTCCTACTGATCGCGCTGGGTTCGGCTCCATGCGCCGAGGATCGGACGGATGCATTGAGTGGTTCGCTAAGAGCTCACGCGCGCGCCCGACCTCCGCCTCCGGAGCCCTTTCGCGCCGTGTAGCAGTCGCGGCAATAAACCGGCCGGTCGCCTCGCGGCTCAAACGGAACGGTCGTTGGCTGCCCGCAACCCGAACAAATCACAGGTGTTCCCTGTGACGAAGTTGAACGGTGGCCGGATTCCCCCTGCCCGCTTTTCTTTGCCATACGGCAAGCCTTGCATCGTTTGGGATTCGAATAACCGCGTTCCTGGAAGAACGCCTGATCGGCAGCGCTGAACGTAAACTCCTGCCCGCAGTCGCTGCATGTAATTTGCATATCGCCGGCCATAGTTCTCCTTGCAAGGGAATTGTACCGCCCGATGCGCAGATTTCCTACAAGGAATGTTATGAAAAAAGAGAAACTTAGCCGAGGTGCAGGTTTTTTCGCCTCTTTCCCGGCTGGTGAACTCGAGGGGCTTGCCGTTTCATGAAGACTTCGCCGGCCCGCCCGGCGCCAAGCCTCAAGTCTAATTCCGCGTCCGAATTGACCCAGCGCCGGAAAGCCACCCGAAAACGCGCTATCATCGTTGCGAATCCACATGCAGCAACGAACGGGCCCGATGCGCATTCTCTATGTGCTGACCACGCTCGGCATGGGCGGAGCGGAAAAGCTGGCGCTGGCTCTCGGCGAGCGCATGGCCAAGCGCGGGCACAAGGTCGCCCTGCTGGTGTTGATGCCGCCCGTCAGCGAGGAATGGTCGACGGACCTCCCGAAAATCTACCTATACATCCGGCGGGCTAAGCTGAGCTTTCTCCCCGGACTGGCACGCGCTCGGGGCTTTGCCGGCGGATTCCAGCCCGACCTGATTCACAGCCACTGTTTCCACGCCAACATCTTCGCCCGCCTGCTTCGGCTTTCGGCCCCACGGCCCGCCGTGATCTCGACGATCCATAACGTTTATGAAGGCGGCTGGCCGCGTATGATGGCCTACCGGTTCACCGACAAGTTGAGCCGGCAAACGGTTGCCGTCAGCGAGGCGGCAATGCAGCGCTTCGTCGAGCTCAAGGCGGTTCCTGCGCAAAAGTGCCGCGTGATTGCGAACGCAATCGATACGGCGGAGTTCGCGCCCGATGCGAATCGGCGGGCGGCCATGCGCGCAGAGACGGGCAAGCTTGCAGAGCCTGAGACAGATTTTGTCTGGCTGGCGACAGGGCGAATCGCGCCTGCAAAAGATTACCCCAATCTGCTGCGCGCCTTCGCGCGCGTGCGCGCGAGCCGGCAGAATGCTCGCCTCTGGATCGCCGGCGAGGCCCCAGGCCAGCTTCTCACGGACCTAAAATCCTTGACGGCGGATTTGCATTTGACCGGCTCCGTGAGATGGCTTGGCCTGCGCCGCGACGTGCCCGCGTTGCTCGACGCAGCCGATGGGTTCGTCTCCGCTTCGGCGTGGGAAGGGATGCCGCTGGCCGTGGGCGAAGCCATGGCCTTGGGAAAGCCGGTTGTTGCGACAAACGTGGGCGGCGTGGGTCAGCTCGTCGGCGATGCAGGAATTGTGGTTCCTGCGCAAAGTGCCGAATCGCTGGCTAACGCCATGCTCGGCGTCATGCAGCAGAGCGGGGAAGAGCGCTGCGCGCTTGGCCGCGCCGCGCGGCAGCGCATCGTGGAGCGCTTCGGCATGGACGCGGCCGCTGATCGCTGGGAGGCGCTCTACCGCGAATGGATCGGCAACGCCGAGCAGTGAACAGCAAACAGCAAACAGCGAACAGCAGACAGAAAGCAAGCGACTGATCAATCCCTCAGTCCCGTAACCGCTCAGTCCGTTAGTCCCTCAGTCTCGCGGCCCCGTAGTCCCTCAGTGCCTCAGTCCGTTAGTCCCTGAGTCCCTCAGTCCCTCGCTCCCTTCGTCCCTGCCCTTAGAACTGAAACGCCGCCATAAGGTAGATGCGCCGCGACGCGGTGCTCCCCGGTGACGCGAACATCCCGCCGGCGAGGCTCGTGGACTGATCGAAGCTTTTTGCGGTGATCTGCCCAACCGGTGTTCCCAGGTTGATATCGTTAAACACGTTCAGCGCGTTTACGCTGAAGTTCAGGGAATACTTGCGGCCGGTGCCTCCCATTCCGCCGATCGAGAGGCCGCGCATTCCTCCGCCGCCGAAGCCGCCCGGGCCGAAGCCGCCGCCGGGCCCACCTCCTGGTCCACCACCGCCTCCCCGGCCGCCGCCGCCTCCACCGGGCGGCGCTCCGGGCGGCGGGCCGCCCTGGGGCTGATTGCTTGCCGACGATTCGACCTTAGGGCCGATTCCCCACGAGCGGCTCACGCGAAGATTCAGCACGAAGCTCGATGGGCTATTGCCGAGGTTCGGCGCCACGATCGCTTCGTCGGGCCCCGGAATCGTATCGAGGCATCCGAACGAGTTCTGTACATACTGTGGCTGGCCGGTCTCGCAGGGTGAAGTGCTTGTCGCTTGGTATGGCCGGTCGTTGAAGAACGCATCGCCCGTCAGATCGTAAGGCGTAGTGAGATTGAACGGCCTGCCCGCCTGAAATACAAGAAACGGATTGAAGGCGATCGCCCACGGACCCGTGTAGTTGCCCATGAGGAAGAGCATTTGCGGGTGGATAAACCCCGCGCGTCCGTAGTCCTGCCAAAGATTGTATGAGTTCGTCGGGTTCGATCCGCCGCCTCCGTCCGAGTTGCCTTCCGTCCAGTTGTAAAAGCCCTGCACGCCAAGCTTGGGCGAGAACCGCGCGTTGATATTCACGATCACCTGGTTCTGGTTGTAGACCGCCTCGGGAAAGTACTGGTCGACGATGCCAAGACTCGGGTTGCGGCGCACTCCTGTCAAAGTTGCGCTGCCATATTGGAATGTGCCGGGCTCATACGCATTGGAATTCCGTGTCACCAGCTGATGCACGCCGAAGGAGTGCAGATACGTGAGAGTCACCGTCGCCGCCTTGGTCACTTGCCGCTCCAGGCTGGCGCCCGCCTGCTCGGCGTACGGCGCGCGATAGCTTGACGAGATCTGGTCGATCACCGGTGTTTGGGTTGTGCCGACGCCGCAAGCCGAAAAGTCGATGTCATTCAAGGTGGAAGGAGGGTTGCCCGCAGTAGCTGTGGGAGCGGCGCAGGAAGGATTCGCAATGCTGATCTGCTTCTGGCTGTTCGCGCCGCCGTTGAACATCTCCAGGTTCATCAGGTTGGCGATGGCGAAGCGATCGTAGAAGAAGCCGAAGCCGCCGCGCAGCACGGTCTTCGCCACGCCGTTCTTTTGGTGACCGTCCAGTGCATAGGCAAACGCCACGCGCGGCGCCCAATCGTTGTGGTCAGCCGTGTGATTCTGCGTCTCCCAGCGCAAGCCGCCCGAGAGCGTGAGGAACTTGTTGACCTTCCAGTCGTCCTGGACGAAGAGCGAGCCGTCGAAAACATTGCCCTGAAACGCGAGGTTCCCTGTGGTGTAGCTCAGGTTGGTGGGCAGGCATCCGCCGGTTTGCGTCGACGGACATTTGGCCGCAATGGTCGCAAAGGAATCGCCGCCAACCACCCCATTCCAGGTGTCGATGAATGCCGCCACGCTGGGGAATCGAAAGCTGCCGTTGAAGCCGCTGTTGGTCGTGGTGGCCTGGCGGTTATCGCGCAGCCAGGCGCCGAACTTGATCGCCTGCCTTCCCTGGGTCATGGTCGTGTAGTTCTGCAACTCAAGATGGTCGCTGTGGGTGTCGATGAGTTGGTCGAGGTCTCCCCCGCCCGAGAAAGCGCCCGGCACGCCGAACCACACGGTGGTCGTGTCCGGGGTCTCGTCGGAAGCTCCGCGCCGGTACTCAAACCGCGTCTCGTTCACCATCTTGTCGCTGACGATGTGCGAATCGCTGATTTGAATGTCGTGCTCGTTGGTGTCGGTGTTGTTGGCCAGCGACGGCAGCGATGTCGAGCCGCCCAACGAGTCGGTCACTTTGTTATGCGTGAACTGGTACCGCATCGTCACGGTGTCCTTCTGTCCCAATTGCAGGTCGATGCGCGGGGAAACCGAGATGCGCGTTCCCGGGCTGAAGAGGCTGCCGGAGACCGAGCCCGTGCTGGGTAAGTAGGTGCTCGGGCACACCGCCGTGGGCGCGACCGCAACTGCGCACTGGGGTCCGTTCAGGATCGTGTAGACGCTGTCTTGCTGGTTGTTGCGCTGCTCCACGCTCACGAAAAACGACGCCCATTTCGACATGGCGCCGCTCACCGTGCCGTTGTACTGGTAGCTGTAGTACGAAGGCAGTTCGGTGGTGAAGGGATTCCCCGTGTTGAATACATTGTCGTTTCCCTGTCCAAAGACCCGCCCGTGCAGCGTGTCGGTTCCCGGCTTGGTGAGAATCTCGATTCGCCCGTAACCCAGCTTGTCGTATTCGGCCGAAAACGGATTCTGGTTGATGCGGATTTCGCGAATGGCCGACTTGGGCGGCAGCGTGCCGCCGGTAAAGCCGTCGATATAAATCTGCCCGCCGTTGGGTCCGGCGGATGGGCCCGCGAGCGCCGTCAACTCGTTCGACAGTTCGTCGGGATCGTCGGAAAGCGCGTCCAGGTCGCTGCCCTTCAGAACGATGGCGCTGGCATTGGCTCCGGCGTCGGTGCTCACCGTCGGTCCGCCCTCGTCCGTTACCACCACCTGCACATCGGCGGCCTCAATCGCCATCTGAATGTCGACATTCTTGCTTTGGCCGCTGCCGAGTTGAATCGGCTTGGAGACAAATGGCGCGAATCCCTGGAAGTTGGCTTGAATCACGTAGCTTCCCGCCGACAGGCCGCGCATCGAATACGCGCCGGCGCCGTCAGCCGAAATCGCGGGGCCTACCTGCTTTCCATTTGCTGCGATGGACACGGTAATCTGCGCGCCGGGAATCAGCGCGCCGGTGGGATCGCTGATGTGTCCGTGCAAGACGGCGGTTCCGCTCGCCGGCCCTGATGGCGCCGGTGTCGTCAGCGGAGGGGCCTGCATCGGGGGCGTGGCCGGCGCGGGCGCCGGTGCGTTGGGCGTCGCCGCCGGCGGCGCTTGAGAAGCGGGCGCATTCCCCGCCACAGCCGATGCATCCGGGCCCGATGCGGCCGGAGGCATTGGCGGCGGCGCCGATTGAGCTCGCACCGCAACTCCGGCAAGCGTCAACGAAAGCAGGATGGGAAGCACTACAGAATCGCGCAATCTTGAAGACACAATCCCCTCGTTTGTTGTTGAATCGGAGAACCCCTCGTACTGCTATTGACCCACGTCCGGCGTGCCTTGGTTCAAACTCCAACTGGCCAGCAGATCCTGCGCCTGGGGCGCTTCCAGCAGCGGCTCGACTCCCGCCAGCAGCTTGATCGCGTTCACGCCGGTTGTATCCTCGGTAGCTACGATCATCACCGCTTCGCCTTTTTGCAGGCTGGCGAGCTGCACGGTTTGCGCGCGCTCGAGAATGCTCTCCAGGTCTCCGCCGCCGCCGAAACCGCCCGCGCTGGAGCTCCGCTGCCCGCCGCCGCCCGGTCCGTTTTGACCACCTGGACTACCTTGACCGCCGGCACCGCCCGCGCCGACGCTGCGCATTCCGGCAACTCCGGCCCCACCGGGACCGCCCTTCAATCGCATCGCTATCATCGCCGCCACACGGTCATCCAACCGCCGCAGTTGGGTATCGGGCGTAATGCGCACCATGACGGCTTTCTTGGTCGCCAAATCCTTCACGGTCAAGGCCGATCCCGCCGGGTCCGTCGATACGATGGTTCCGGGGATACTGCGAAAACTGCCTGAAACGATTTGCTGCGCCGCGATCGATGCGCCGTCGGCGCTCTTCGTCCCCAGAACGAAGATCTGGTCGCCGGGCTGGATCGCGCCGATCGGCGCCGGCTGCGCCTGGCTGAAGCTCACCGAACCCTGCGCGTAGCGCTTCAATGTGGTCGCTTGCGTCGTATTCACGGTCACCTGCGTCGTCGCCAGTCCCGCCCGGGTGTTCACGACAATGACGCCCGAACCGGCATCGACGCTCTTTACAAGCCCGTGAACTCCCTGCGCCCACGCAGCCGTTTCGGCTTGCTGCTTCTTGGTCACGTCGGCCTGCTTGATCGCGATCACCCGCAGCGCCTGCGGCCTCGCGCCGCTTGCATTGGGATCGATGTTGACCAACACGCGGTCGCCCACGGCCAGCGCGCTGAAGTCCATCGCCTCGGCCTTGCTCAAATCCGTTTGTCCCGGCTCAATGCGCTTTAATTGCGCAGTCGACGGAACCTGCACCTGGTGCACGTCGCCCTGATCGGCCTTCACCGTCAACGTATCGCCGTTGATGGCTGTGATCGATCCCAGGTAGCGCGTTGTCGCCTGCGCTTGCGCGAGGTGCGCTGTGGCCAGAAGGAACCCAATCCCGGCTAACCCCATGGCGCAGCTCCGGCGCGCCCTTCTTCCTATCTGCATTGGTTCGTGCTCCCTCAAACGCCGGTGAAGATTCATATTTGCGCGGCTTTCATTTCCTAGACGGATCAGGTTGGTAAAAGGTCGAAAGTCGTTCCATTATTTGACGTGCATGGAAAGCGTCCGCACCACCGCGTCCAGGAGCGCCGGAATCTCCGACGGGCTCGCTTCGGCCGCCGGCTCCCACCCCAGCTCGCGCAGCATCTGGCTCGTGATCGGTCCAATCGAAACGGCCGAAACGCCGGCGAGCGGGAAGGGAACTCCGGCCTTCTTTGCTGCCTCAGCCAAGTGCGTCACGCTGGAGGAGCTGGTGAAGGTCGCGGCGTCGATGCCGCTGGCGAGGGCCGCGCGGAGCTTTTTCGGGGCGTCTTCGGGCAGAACGTTGCGGTAGGCGTCGACAACATCGACCTGCGCCCCTGCGGCGCGGAGCGCATCGGGAATCACGTCGCGGGCAATGGCAGCACGGGCGAGCAGGACGCGCTTGCCCGCGATCTGCGGCGCGAGCGCGGCAACGAGACTTTCAGCAACCTGGACCTCGGGCACAAGGTCGACGCGGAAGCCGAAATGCCGTGCCGCTTCAGCCGTTGCACGACCAATGGCCGCAACTCTCAGGCTTTCTGCCCTGGCTGGGTTCAAGCCAAAACGCTGGCTGCGCAGGCTTACTTCTTGCAGTGTGTTTGTGCTAGTCAGAATCAACCAGTCAAATCGATCCAAGTGTTTTAGCGCATCATCTAGCGGCGCGTACGACTCCGGTGGAACAATCTCAAGAACAGGAACCTCTTCGGGAATCGCACCGAGAGCGCGCAGGCCATCGCTCAGTTTGGCAGATTGTCTCGCCGAACGCATCACCAGCACGCGCTTTCCAGCAAGAGAAGGGTCGATCATTTGATCATGGTTCATTGTTGGCGTCACAGGCCATCCGGAGAATTCTCAGGGGCTAAAGCCCGGCCCTCCTTTTGCGGCGTTTTCGGCACGACTAAAGTCATGCCCTGATACAAAACTCGATCCGATCGGGTTCGTCGCGACGTGCGAAATGGATGCCGAAAAGCGCCCATTGAAGCTTGCTTAGGCGGCTCCGCCGGGCGTCTCGCCGGCATCGGCAATCAGCCGCTCGCCCCCGTCTTGCAGAAGCATCGCCGCGGCCATCTCGCCAAGGGTTTTGGGATCGCTGTTCTCCAGCGGCGCGTGCAGGTGAACGCGGCGGACCTCGCCGGTTTTCGGCGACGCCACAACGCCGAAGATTTCGTTCCACCCCTCGCCGGCCGCGTCTTTGGCAAATTCGCGCCGGCAATAAACGCCGATGGGAACTTGGCAGCCTCCGCCTAAGCGGGCAAGCGCTGTCCGCTCTGCGGTCACGGCAAATCGCGTGTCCTCGTGGTCGAGAAAGGCTACGGCGGCGATGGTTGCCGCATCGTCTTTGCGCGTCTCGATGCCCAGCGCGCCCTGCCCGGCCGCCGGGCAAAAGTCCCTGGGATCGAGCCGCTCGCGCACCCAGTCGGTCCTTCCCAGGCGATCCAGCCCCGCGCCGGCCAGCAGAATCGCGTCCACCTGCCCCTCGGCCAGCTTGCGCAGCCGCGTGTCCACGTTGCCGCGAAACTCCTCTGCTTTAAGGTCCGGCCGCAGCGCCTTCAATTGCGCGCGCCGCCGCTGGCTGCTGGTGCCCACTCTTGCGTGCTTGGGCAGCGCGGCAAGGCTGGCATGCTTCACAGAAACCAGAACGTCTCTTGGATCGACGCGCACCGGCGTTGCCGCCAGCGCAAACGGCGAGGGCAATATCGTCGGCAGGTCCTTGAGCGAGTGAACCGCCAGATCGATGCGCCCTTCGGCCAGCGCCTCCTCGATTTCCTTGGTGAACATGCCTTTGGTTCCAACCTGCGCAAATGCGGCCTCCTGCATGCGGTCGCCGGTGGTCTTAATGATCTCGATTTCGACCGAATGTCCCTGGCCGCGCAGAAATTCGGCAATATGGTTGGCCTGCCAAAGCGCCAGTTGCGATCCGCGGCTGCCGATGCGCAGATTCAACGGCGCACCTCCGCATGCCGAGGCTCGTGGGTTCCCACCCTAGCGACAAGAACAAAAACGTCGCGAGGGTGGGGCACCCTGGAATGGCTGCCGATGCGCAGGTTCAAGGGCGCACCTCCGTGCCGCCTTCGAACACTCGGATGTTGACCACCTTTTGGTTTGCCTCTCTCTCGGACTCGTCTCCCGCGCTCGTGCGTACCGCTTCCGGCGGTGTGGCAGGCGACACCGACCACGCCTCGCACAGCGCGTCGAGCCGCGCCATGTCGCCGTCGCGGGCGGCCTGTTTCATCGCCTGCATCGGCGGGTGCAGGAACTTGTTCACTAGGCCGCGCGTCAGCGCTTCCACGGCGGCAAGTTGCTCTTCGCTGAGAGAGCCAAGCCGGCTGTGGATGCGCTCAATCTCGGCCGCGCGGATTTCTTCGGCCTTGCGCTGCAGGGCGACGATGGCCGGGGCCGCGTTGACCGTGCGCCGGCGCTCGTGGAAGCGCTCGACCTCCGCGGCAATCATCGCTTCCGCGTCCACCGCCTGCCGGCTGCGCTCCTCCATGTGCGCTGCGGCCACCTGCTGCAAGTCGTCGATGTCGTAGACGAAGATGCCGTCGAGCTTGTTCATCTCCGGGTCGACGTCGCGCGGAACGGCGATATCGATAAAAAACATGGGCCGGTTGCGGCGGCGATGCAAGAAGGCCTGGCCGTGCTCGCGGCGGAAGATGGGCAGCGGCGCGCCCGTCGAGCTGATGACAATATCGGCTTCGCTAGCGGCTTCGTAGAGCTGCTCGAAGCGAATCACGCGGCCGTCAAATTGCCCGGCCAGCGCGCGGGCGCGCTCTTCGGTGCGATTGCTGACCAGAATGGCTCCGGCGCCCTGCTGCACCAGGTGGCGTGCGGCCAGTTCGCTCATTTTGCCCGCGCCCACAAGGAAAACCGTGCGCCCCTGCAGCGATCCGAAGATCTTGCGAGCCATCTCGACTGCAACCGAGGCGATGGAAACCGAATTCGAGCCAATCCCAGTCTCGCTACGGGCCTTTTTGGCAGCCGCGAAAGCGCTTTGCAACAGGTGCTCAAGCTCGCTGCTTACGGTCCCTGCGGCGCGCGCCACGGCGAAGGCCTCTTTCACCTGGCCGAGAATCTGCGGCTCGCCGACCACCATCGAATCCAGGCTGGCCGCCGTGCGGAACAGGTGGCCGACCGCTTCCTTATCGCGAAACTCGAAGAGGTGTGGAAGCAACACTTCAGGTTTGATCCCGAAATGGCTCAGGAAAAAGTCGCTTAACCGCGTGTTTCTCTCGTCGACCACGGCCACCAGCTCGACCCGGTTGCAGGTTGACACAATCATGCATTCCGTCACGCTGGGCATCGCCGCCAAGGCGCGAGTCGCCTCGGGCAGCTCGTCGCGCCCAATGGCGATCTGCTCCCGCAGCGCGATGGGCGCAGTCTTGTGGTTCACGCCGATGATGGCCAATGTCATTGCGGACCGAACCTGTGAACCTGGCTGAAAAAGTTGACCGCCCACACCGCCATCATCGCCACCAGCGAGGCGCCGGAAACATACGCGGCCCTACGCCCGCGCAGACCCGCTCCGCGCCGAGCCAGAAGCAGCGTGACGTAAACGATCCACATTGCGAAAGACGCGACGATGTTCGGGTCGCGAAAATAGGCGGCACCCAGCGACGTTTCCTGCACCAGCACCGATCCGAGGATCAGGCCCACAGTCATGCAGGGAAAACCGAATTCGAGAGTGGCCAGCGCAACGCGTTCCAGTGTATCGAGCGGCGGCAGCCAATCGAGAGGTCCCCACTTGCCGCTCGGGCGCGGTTTTGGCTTGGACTTAATGCGATGCTCCTGCACGAGATAAAGCAGCGAAGATACGAGACTGAAGCAAAGTGCTGCGTAGGCCAGCAGCAAAGCCACAATATGCGCCACCAGCCACGTGTCGTAGACGCCCCGGTTGGGGAAGTGATAGCGTTCCGGTCCCAGCGCTGGCATGAACACCAAGAAGAAACACGCTGGCAGGGCGAAGAGGCCAATCGAGAGGAAGTCGTAGAGCCACCAGACGAGGAAGAACAGTGCGGCGACGGCGAAACCCAGCAACGACTCGATTTCGCGCACCCCCACCGGCACCCATCGATGGGCAACCACCAGCATTTCCACGATTGAGACGAAGTGGAAGAAAAAGGCCAGACCACCAAAATGAACGCAGGCCTTACGCCAGGATTCCGAGCGATTCAGCACGGCCGGAAAAACGGCAACACAAGCCGCCGCGTACAAGATGGCCGCAACTCGTAGCCAAAGAAGGTACATGACCGAGTTTTACCTTAAGACGCACACACTTAGTATACTTGTGATGCAGATCACCCGGCTCGATTTCGAAAGCCCCCACTGTGAAGCCTGTGCCTGTCCCGTCTTTGCTCGGCAGAGACGCGCAACTACTTCCTTCGCGAGGATACGCCGGAGAGCCCCAAGTCCCCGGCGCCGGTGCGTCCGCTCACACTCCCGGATTCCTATTTCTTGGTTGCAGCGAACGTTGCCCCTGTCTCGCCCTTTGGACCGCGGAACACAGTGGTCATGGACTTCCCGTCGGGCGAAATCGTCATCTTAGAGATATATGCGACGGTTCCGTCGCGCTTGTAGGTCTCTTCGAGTGTGTGGGCATCGATCCGTTTCAGCGATACGGTATTCGCTTGGTAGTCGCCTTTGAAGGGGTAATCCTTGCCGTCGAATTTCGCCGTGTAGTTCTCGCCGTCGGGAGCGGTCATAGTGATTTCATCGCCGTTGGTCCTGTAGGTTACGGTCGTGAACTTTTCGCCGCCCGTGACCTTGAGCATCTGCCACTTGCCCGAAGTTGCGTGAACGCCGGCGGACGGCAGATCCCCAATGCGCTTCCACGTTTCAACAGAATTTGTCACCTGACCGTTCTGGGCATAGTCAGCGCGCTTGATGGTGAGCGTCTTTCCATCCTTGGAAACAGCGCCGCTCAGCTCCTCTATTATCCTTCCGTCTTTCTTATTCACAACCTTGATCGTGTTTGCGTCGACGAGGGTCACGTTCGTCGTGTCGAACACTTGCCCCGTGACTGCGTGGTCGGCTCCATCGGCGGCAACATCGTTAGGCGGTGTGCAACTGACGCAATGGAGCCAACCCTGGCTCGTATAGAAGGTAAGTGGTATCGAAGTCGGCTTCGATTGCGCGGGCTTGATCAGCCAGGTGCCGTCGAAGGGAGATTGGGCGGGGGATGAGGCAGCCAGCGACAGCGCCGCAAAAAACAATGAAGTGCAAAGAAGATACCGTTTGATTGTGTCCATGGGAACATTCCTCCTTTGTGTGCTGCGGCGCTTTTCAGCCGGAGAATGACCCCGGGGAACCAACGGGCCCTGCGGTGGAGAATGCGAGCATTGTACTCGCGTTCGGTCGATTATGTGCATTCTTTTGCTCGATCAGCCGACGCGATTCGGGCCGGCGCTGAACTCGCGAGCGCTCCAAGCCCGCAGAGGTCCTCGAAGGCGCCTTTTCCCCGCTTGTTTGTTTCCCGGCCCACGTCCGGCTACTTGAGCGCCGCATACAATACCGCGGCAAGACGCCCGCCGGCCACAGCGAGCTGGGCCTTCACCTGGCTCCGCACGGCGGCGATGTACGCCTGGTTCGCCTTCTCATGCTTTTCGAGATACCCCTCTGAAGTCTGATTGTCCGAGCACGAAGTTACGGGAGCGGTTTGCGGCGCCGGGGCGATAGCCGGACTGAGCTTTGTATACGGGTACGCGATGGCGATCGCATGAGCCTGGTTGGCCCACGCCACCAGATCGGTCGGGCTGGTCAGCGCCTGGCCGATCTTCGCGGCGTACTGGATCTGCAGGCTGGAAGCAAAAGTTTCGATCTGGTTCTTAGCATCGGGGCTGTCGCGGCTCACCTTGCCGATTTCCTCGACGATCTGTGTGTCCCAGATGGCATGGAGATTGGGCGAGTAGTCGCCGGAGCCAGTAGCGCTGGGCGCGGTGTTTTCGAAGGTGACGGGAACGCAGTTGCCGCCGCGGTCGTTATTGTCTTCTTCGTGGAGGGGCTGATGCAGGTCGCCGATGAAGTGGATGACGTACATCAGCGCATCGACGCGCGCGATGGGATCGGCGTTCCTGTCCTGCAGGATCGGAATCTGCGTCTGGAGCGCCTGGATGACGCAGCCCTGGTCGCAATACTCGCCGGCTGTGGCGGAGGCGACGTGGAGCGGGATGTCCCAGAAGTGCCAGGGGGCAGTGGAAGCATCGGCTTCGCGGTGGTCGTCGGCCCATGTGGCGAAATAGGCGATAGGGTCCAGGCCCAAGTCCTTGCAGAAGCGATCGGAGTAGGTGTGACTCTGAGAAGTGAGCAGGGTCTCGACCTGTTGCGCCACGGTGGTTCCATTGGCGGCATCGAGTTGCTTGAGATTGTGGAGGGCGATTAGAGCGACGACTTCATGCCCGGTACAGCCCCAGGCCCAGAGGCGTGGGGCGAGGAGGGCGGAGAAGATGACGGCGAGAAACGCAAAGCGAAAACGGCGCATAACAGCCTCCGATGCGGCTTTAGAATGGTGCGCGCGACAGGGGAAGCGTATCACGGCTCGGCCGGCCCACCGGCCCCACATCTCTTTCTCTTCAAATCAGGCCTGGCCCGGCGAGCGTATTGCGCGATGTCCACCATTCCTGCGATAGGCCGCGGCGTCCGCCGGCAAGACCGCACTATCGGCTTGGAGCGCCTCCGCGATAGTCTTATAGCCAGCGTGAATCCAGACGATCCTCCAAGCGCGGCCCCGACGTCTTCGCTTCCCGACTCGATTGCTATCCCCGCGGCTTCTGCGTTGACGCCCTCTTCCGCGGAGCCGGAGCAGTTCGCGCTGACGCCGCTGCAGGTGAAAAAGACGGTGCTGGAGAAAGGCGCGAACGAACTCACCCCGTTCATGCGCCAGTGGGCGGCGGCCAAGCGGCAGAATCCCGACGCTCTGCTCTTCTTCCGCATGGGCGATTTCTACGAGCTGTTCTACGACGACGCGGCCACAGCCAGCCGCGAGCTGCAACTCACGCTGACCGCGCGCGACAAGGAGCGCAACGTTCCCATGTGCGGCGTGCCCTTTCATGCGGTCGAGCAGTACTTGGCGCGGCTGCTGCGCAAGGGCTACCGGATCGCGCTCTGCGATCAGATGGAAGACCCCAAGCTCACCAAGAAACTGGTAAAGCGCGAGGTGACGCGGGTGCTCACGCCGGGCACGGCGATCGATGCAGGACTAGGCCAGGAGCAGAACAATTTTTTGGCGGCGTTTTTCGAGGCGCATAGAGCTCATCTTCGCGGAAAAAGAACAACCGCAGATCCTTCGACTTCGTCCGCTTCGCGGACTCCGCTCAGGATGACAGTGGCGGGGGAGGGGGATTCGGTGTGTGGGCTTGCCCTGCTCGACGTTTCGACCGGCGAGTTTCGCACCGCCGAATTTCGCGGCGAAAACGGCCGCGCGCAGGCGGTGGACGCTTTGCTCCTGGCTGCGCCGAGCGAGGTGCTCCTACCGGCGGCTGCGGAGCTGCCGCCGCAGTTGGAGCAGATTTCCGCACGGACTCGCCTCGAAGACTGGGTGTGGACGCGCGACTTTGCCGTGCCGCTCGTTGAGCGTCAGCTCAATGTCGGAACGCTGGAGGGCTTCGGCCTCAACGGCCACGAGCCTGCTGCAATCGCCGCAGGAGCGGTCCTGCATTACGTGCAGACCACGCAAAAGAACCCCGCGTTGCACATCGACAGCCTGCGTTTCGAAGAGCACTCGACGGCGCTCGGGCTCGATCAGGTGACGGTGCGCAACTTGGAGCTGGTCGAACCGCTCTTCGCCGGACAGGACGATCGCGCGACGCTCTTTCGCACGCTCGATGAATGCCAGACGCCGATGGGCAAACGCCTGCTGCGCGCCACGATTCTTCGTCCGCTGAACAGTGCGGCGGAGATCGAGGCGCGCTACGAGGCCGTCGCCGAAGCACATAAAGACTTGTTGAAGCGCGAGGAAATTCGCCGCGGATTCAACGGAATCCTCGATCTGGAGCGGTTGCTCGCAAGAATTTCTCTCGACTCCGCCGGCCCGCGCGATCTGCGCGCGCTCGCCGCCAGCCTGGCGCGGCTTCCGGGTTTGAAAACCGCCCTCGACGCCATGGCCGCGCCAAGGTGGCGCGCCACCGCGGCGCAACTCGACACGCTCGACGACGTGACGGCGCGCATCGCGAAAACCATTGTGGCCGAACCGCCGCTCACGCTGGCCGACGGCGGCGCGGTTGCCACATCCGTCGACTCTGAGCTGGACGATCTGCGCAGCATTTCCACCTCGGGCCGCCAGGCCATCGCCGCCATTGAGGATCGCGAGCGCCAGCGCACCGGCATCGGCTCGCTCAAGGTGCGCTACAACTCGGTCTTCGGCTACTACATCGAGATCACCAAGGCCAACCTCGCGCTGGCCCCCGCCGACTATGAGCGCAAGCAGACTCTGGTGAACGCCGAGCGATTCACAACACCGGAGCTGAAGGAATACGAGCGCAAAATCCTCTCCGCGCATGACCGCTCGATCGAGATCGAGAAGCGTCTCTTCGCGGAGCTACGCAGCTTTGTGCTGGAAAGCGCAGGGCGGATTCGGCGGAGTTCGGCGGCTGTCGCCGAAGCCGACCTGCTGTCCTGCTTCGCGCACCTGGCCGCGTCGCGCCGCTTCGCCCGGCCGCAGTTGGTGGACGAGCCGGTGCTTGAGGCGGTCGCCGCGCGGCATCCGGTCATCGAGCGGTGGATGGAAGAGACGCGCGAAGGCCGCTTCATCCCCAACGACGTGTACTTGAATGCCGGCTCCCAAGATTCAAATCTCGCCGATTCAAATCTCGTCGGCCCGAATCCTGCGGATGCGAATCTTTCCGGCTCGAATCTCGTTGGCCCGAACCTGCTGCTCGTCACCGGACCGAATATGGGCGGCAAAAGCACCTATCTGCGTCAAGCGGCGATGCTGGTGCTGATGGCGCAAATGGGATCTTTTGTTCCCGCCGACGTCATGCGCTTCGGCCTGGTCGATCGCATCTATACCCGCATCGGCGCCAGCGATAACGTTGCCCGCGGCCGCTCGACTTTTATGGTCGAGATGACGGAAACGGCGACGATTCTGAACACCGCGACCCGGCGATCGTTGATCTTGCTGGATGAGATGGGCCGCGGCACGGCGACTTTCGACGGCCTCTCGCTGGCGTGGGCCACAGTCGAGTACCTTCATGCCGAGGTGGGCGCGCGCACGCTCTTCGCCACGCACTATCACGAGCTGACCATGCTGGCCGAAAAGCTCCCGCGCGTGCGCAACCTGCGCGTCGGCGTCAAGGAATCAGCCGGCGGCATCGTCTTTTTGCACAATATCGAGCCGGGCGCGGCCAATAAGAGTTACGGCATTGAAGTGGCCCGCCTCGCCGGACTGCCGCCGGCGGTCATCGAGCGCGCCAAGCACGTGTTGCGCCAGCATGAAAGGCAGGAGCGGCAAAGCGTACAGGTGGAGACAAAAACCGAGCCGATGCAGTTGACCATCTTCACGCCGCTCTCGCAACGAATCGTCGATCGCATTGAGTCGACGGACGTGAACTCACTGACGCCGCTGCAAGCGTTGAATCTGCTCGAAGAGCTGCAGCAGGAACTGAAGAAAGCAGGGAACAGGGATTAGGGATTAGGGAGTAGGGATTAGGGACTAGGGGAAACGGTCGGGTTTCTTGGCTGGCGCTGAATGCTGATAGCTGAGAGCTAGGAGCTAGGGGCTAGGAGCTAGGAGCTAGAAGCTAGAAGGTAGGAGCTTGAGGGAGATCGAATGAGAGTCGAATTGCGCCACGCTGCGGGGAGCCTGCTGGTGGTCGGGCTCGCCGGTGAAGAGCTCATTGCGCTCGAGCGCGCCTGGCTCAAGCTGATCCGGCCCGCGGGGATCATTCTCTACCGGCGCAACATTGCGGATGCAAAACAGACGCGCGCATTGCTCAGCGAAGCGACATCGTTCTGTTGCGCGCACAGCCCGCGCTTTGTCGATGTCGAAGGCGGAGTGGTCAACCGGCTGAATCTCGCGCTCGCTCCCATTCCTTCGGCGCAGGCGGTGGCCACGGCCATGCTACGAACCGGCAGGAAAGCGCTTGCGCGCGAGCATGGAGAACTGATCGCGCGAGCGGCGAGCGCATTCGGCTTCAACACTTCGCTGGCGCCGATGGTCGACCTGGCGCTGCCCGACTCCGCGGAAGTGCTGGGCACGCGCTGCTCCGCTGCGAATCCAGCGGACGTGGTTGCCTATGCTCGCGCGTTTCTCGCCGGACTGAATGCGTTCGGGATTGCGGGCTGCGCGAAGCATTTCCCCGGCTTGGGAGGCGGCGCGCTCGATACGCACGTTGAAACTCCGGCGATTAGTCGACGCTGGGCCGAGATGTGGAGCAAGGATCTTGTGCCCTACCGCGAACTGCGCAACGAAATGCCGATCGTCATGATGAATCACGCGGCCTACCCGCACACCCCGGGAAGGGAACTGCCGGCCAGCGTTTCGATATTCTGGATCGGGCAGGTTTTACGCAAGAAGATCGGGTATCGCGGAATTGTTCTCTCCGACGATCTGGAGATGGGCGGAATTCTCAAGTTTATGCCCATTGAAGAAGCCGCTGTGGCTGCGATTCGCGCGGGGTCGGACCTGGTGGAGATCTGCCACAGCCCCGAGTCGATTTTGCGCGCCTACGACGCTTTGGTCAGCGAAGGCGAGCGGTCGGCGGCATTCCGCAAGATGCTGCTGCAGCGAGCTCGGCAAACCGCGCGGCTGTGCGCTAGGACGTTTCCGAGGAAAATGCCGGGGGCGCTCAGCGAAAGGCAGTTCGAGGCGCTGCGTAAACAGATTCTTCGTTTCAACGAGGCGATCGAAGGAATCGTTCCCCGCATGGCGAAGCCGGGTCCGGCAAAGGCGCCGTCAATTGTGGAAACAGCATGAAGCAGAGTGCAAGTGCCAAGGCGATGACGGTGGCGGGCGTGATGAGCGGCACCTCGGCCGATGGAATTGATGTGGCCGTGATGCGGATCGCACCGCAGTCCCACCCTAGGCGCAGAAAAAAAAGCGCGCCGAGGGTGGGGCACCCCGATTTGTGGCCACGGCTGAAGATCTTCGCGCATGAGCACTTCGCCTATCCGGCCGCGCTGCGACAAAAGGTGTTGGCGGCGATGAACGCCTCGTCGACTTCGACGGCCGAGCTGGCGCGGCTGAACTGGCGCCTGGGCCTGGCATACGCCGAAGCGGTGCGCGCGACAGCGGCAAAGCACAAGCTGAAGCTCGATCTCGTCGGCTGTCACGGCCAGACGCTTTATCATCAGCCGCGCGCTGAGCGATACGCCGGCAAGAACTTTGCCTGTACCTGGCAGGCGGGCGAAGCGCAAGCGATTGCGGCTCTCTGCGGTGTGCCGGTTGTATCGAATTTCCGTCCGGCGGACATGTTTGCAGGAGGACAGGGCGCGCCGCTGGTGCCGCTGCTCGACTACGTGCTCTTCGCCGACTCACAACGCGGCCGCGTCCTGCAAAACATCGGCGGCATCGCTAACCTGACCGCAATCCCCGCGGGCGGCTACGCTGACCGGATCATGGCCTTCGACACCGGCCCCGGAAACATGGTGATCGATTGGCTGGCGCAGAAACTCATCTGCAAGCCGTTCGACCGCGATGGAGCATTGGCGGGAAAGGGAACCGTGATCGCGTCCGTCCTGCGCGAAGCGTTGCGCCATCCGTATTTCCAATTGAAACCGCCACGGACAGCTGGGCGCGAACAATTCGGGCGCGAGTATGCGGCGGAGTTTCTCAAGCGATGCCGCAAGCACAGCCGCAACCCTGCGGATGCGCTGGCAACCGCGACGGCGCTGACCGCGGAGACAATCGCCAGGAGTTACATTCAGTTCGTCTTGCCAGAAACGAAGGGCCGCGCCGTGGACTTCATCGTCTCCGGCGGCGGCGCGAGGAATGGCACGCTGATGAAGATGCTGGCCGAGCGCCTAGAGCCGCGCGGCTGCACGCTGGCGACAAGCGAGGAATTCGGAATGCCGGCAGCAGCCAAGGAGGCGGCGGCCTTTGCGCTGCTGGCCTGGATGACGTGGCACTACCTTCCCGGGAATGTCCCATCAGCGACGGGCGCAAGGCGGCCGGCGATTCTCGGACAGGTGACGTATGCATAAGGGCCGCTGCCGCGGGTGGCGGGGATCTGCGCTACCCACCCTAGGCGCAAAAACAAAAACGCGCCGAGGGTGGGGCGCCGGCAGCTCACCAACGTTGTTCCTTCGCCATCGGGGAGCTATACCTTTTTGGAAACTGCGAAACTCGTGGGAAACTGAAGGCCCGAAATGACACCGGAGAATTCCTGCGCGTATTCCTGCGCACCGATTTCTCTTGCGTGCCTCTGCTACCATAGGGATGATCGCGGCTCCCGCGGCGGGCTCACTTCCATTTCATTGGGACCTGAGCGCAATAGCGAATCGGAAAAGCCACTTTGGTTTCGCCGAAGATCGGCTGGAGCCACCATAAAGGAGATTTCTTCATGCCATTAGTCACCATGCGGCAGCTCCTCGACGAGGCCGCGAAGGGCCAGTACGGCGTCGGCGCCTTCAACGTGAACGATATGGAGCAGATTCAGGCCATCATGATGGCCGCCCGGCAGACCAAGTCGCCGGTGATCGTGCAGGCCAGCCGCGGCGCGCGCGCATTCGCCGAGGACCTCTACCTTTTCCGCCTCATTCAAGCCGCCGCCGAACTCAATCCCGACATACCCATCGCCATGCACCAGGACCACGGCAACAGCTTCGAGACTTGCAGGAGCGCCATCGCGCAGGGCTACACCTCGGTGATGATGGACGGCTCACTGAAGGAAGACGGCAAGACGCCCTCGACCTTCGAAGAGAACGTGGCAGTCACGCGCAAAGTCGTCGACTACGCGCACGAGCGCGGCGTCACGGTCGAGGGCGAAATCGGCGTGCTGGGCGGTGTGGAAGACGGCCACGGCGCAGGCGGCTCAGGACTGGAGCACATCACCGATCCCGATCAGGCGGTCGAATTCGCCGAGCGCACCGGCGTCGACGCCCTCGCCATCGCCATCGGCACCAGCCACGGCGCGTACAAGTTCACCAAAAAGCCCGACGGCTCGGTTCTAAAGATGAACGTGCTGATCGAGATTCACAAACGCCTGCCGCACACGCACCTCGTGATGCACGGCAGTTCGTCTGTCCCCAAGGAGCTGCAGGACATCGTGAACCAGTACGGCGGCAAGCTGAAGCCCACCTGGGGCGTGCCGATTGAAGAGATCCAGCTCGGCATCCGCAACGGCGTGCGCAAGATCAACGTCGACACCGACAATCGCCTGGCGATTACCGGCGCGATCCGCAAGGTCTTCGCGGAGTCGCCCGAGAAGTTCGATCCGCGCGACTACTTGAAGCCGGCGCGCGAAGCCATGGCCAAGGTGGTTGCGTCGCGCATGACCGAGTTCGGCCAGGCCGGCCATGCCGGCGACTACCAGCCGATCCCCATCGGCGAAATCGCCAAGGGCTACGCCGACGGCTCGCTCGATCCCCGGCCCTCGCTGGCTGCCGCGCGGTAAACCGGCGCTTCAAGTCGAGAAAAAGCAAGGCCGCTCCAGGTTTGGAGCGGCCTTCTTGCATTCCCGGGCCTCTGGCTCGATCATTTGACGCCACACGCGTTCTGCCTCGCGTCGTCGAATCGCAGTTCAAATTGCTGGTTCGGCTGCGGAACCGCGCGGCGAGCGATCGCTTTCAGATATCGAATTCGGTTTCTTCTTGATCTTGGTCCTCTTCGATTCGATTGTCGTCCTCGTCAATCGGAACCTCGGCAAGCATTCTGTGGAGCGGGAGCGTGACCCGGTGCTCGACCTCTTCCTTGACTTGAATGGCAATGGCGACGCCAAAAGCCATGGCGATTCGATCGATCTTTTCGAAATAGCGCGTGCGCAGGTCTTCGAGTTCGGCGCGGAGCTCCGCGCGGCGCTGCGGGTCCTCATCGCGCGAGGCCTCCCACTTTGCGGTGATGACAATGGAAAAGCGCAGACCGGCGAGCTCCTCGACCTCTGCGGCGAGAAGCTTTTGCTGCTTTTCCTCGATGAAGTTGGTGCCGGCCGCGGAGATTTCCGCGCCGGTGTCGACGTCGAAGCCTCTTTCGAGAGTGGTTGCGGTCATCGGTTTTCTCCGTCCGCGGGTTCGCCGCGGGGTCGATCGCGATAGATCACGCGGGAGGAGAGCAGCATCGGAGAACCTCTTGCACTCTGCAAATAAGATGCAACATCCCGTCGGTTTGCTTCCCAGTCTGAGGCAGGTTTCCACCGCCAGCAGTGAGCAAAGTCACTTCGTCGAGAACGATCGGCTGTTTTGGGAAGGCATTTCATAGTGAAAAAATCCACAGTGCCGGCGCGAAGCGTATCTCGCAAGTTTGGCTCGACAGCTCCTGGCACCTTTCAAAATGGATGATCGGCGTGCGCTTCGCAATCACACAAACGTGAATGCGCGGCATGCGTTCACCGCGCGTTTACAAGGAAGTAATGCAAGGATTTCCGGCATAAAATCAACGATTTGGACGGGAGTCCGCGGAAGCGACTGCGCTCGCCGGCGCGCCGGCTGGCGCAAAAGTTGTAAGGGCTGCACCGCGCCCTATGCAACTCGGGAAGAGATGGGTGTGTGCAAAACTGCCGAAGGCCTCGCGGAGCCGCTGCTTTGCTCCAGCAGCCAATAGTGGAAGCCGTCGACGATGGCCATCAGCGCGGCCTGATTCAAGTCGCTGCTCACGCCCGCGGTGATCCAGGGTTCGTGAGGGGGCTCGTGGCCTTCGGCGTTGAAGCTGACCGTTACGCGCACGTGCGCGGCCGAGTCGTGCGCCTTGATGTCGAGGGCCGCCACGGTGAAGGTTCCCAACTTCATCATCGCGAGCTCGGGATACCATTTGTCCAGCTCGTGGCGCATCGCCTTGGTCAGCGCGTCCACCGGGCCGGCGCCCTCGGCGCGCGCAGTTGCGACCTTTTCGTCGCCGATGCCGAGCGCCATAAACGCCTGCACGAAGCGCCCGCCGATCTCGTCGCTCTCGTCCATCACCCGCCAATGTTTTACGGTGAACCAGTTGGGCAACGTGCCCAGAACCCTCATGCAGGCCAGCCGGAACGAAACCTCGCTCGCGGTAAATCCGCCGCCCTCGATCATCGCCTGGTTCGCATCCATCAGCGCTTGCGCCTGCGCCTGGTTGAGCGCCACGCCGAGCGACTCGGAGAGCAGCATGATGTTGGCCCTGCCCGACTGCGCATTCACGCCGATCGTCGGGCTCGCTCCTATCGTCGCCGGGTCACACCAGAGATACGCGCCGGGATTCTTGCGCTCGCTCGAGCCGTGCATGCCCGCCCACGTGCCGAAGGCGCCAGGGCCTACGATGGCGGCGCCGTGCGGGATTTCGAGTCCGAAGGCTGCATAGGCCGAGTGCGCCAGGCTGGTGAGCCCGCTCAAGCGTTCCGGCGGAACAAATTCTGCCTCGCCGCGCAACTGCATCGCGCCGACCACCGTCGTCAGGTTCACGTTGCCGCAGCGCTCGCCGGTCCCGATCAAAGTGCCTTGAATTTGAACCGCTCCGGCGAGGATTGCCGCACGTGTGTTGGCGACGCCGAGGCCGCGATCGGTGTGGCCGTGGAAGCCGAAATGAGCGCCGGGAAAATCGCGCTTGAGCCCCTCGAATACTTGCGCGACCTCTTCGGGGCTTGAGCCTCCGTTCGTGTCGCACACAACAATGCGGCTGACTTTCTGGCGAACGCACTGATCGACGAGCCGATGAAAGTGGTCGAGCGTGCGCTTGGCGAAATCGCCGTCGCAGGAGATGCCGTTCTCGCAGCGGCCGCAGTTGGCGTCCATGGCGTGCTCGAGATCGACGATCACTTCGAGGCCGTTGGCCTGGAGATGCTCGATCGTCTCGCAGGTCATCCGCAGATTCTCTTCCGGCGTAACGCCGAGCGAGCGCTCGACGTCGAGTAAGCGCGATTTGACGACCACCACGGCGACCGGAACGCGCCGCTTGTGGCGAATGATGAATTCAACGTCGGGCCAGTTCTCGGCTTTTGCGCCGCGGCCCCGCGTTCGGCCGAATAGCGCGAGCTTCATACCGCCGGTATCGACGGAAGTCAGAGCCGAAGTCAAGTCGGACACAAACTGGTTGGCGCCGGCAAATCCGATCTCGGCGTAGCGCACGCCGAAAGCCGCCATGCGCTGCAGGAGCAACACGCCGTTCGGCACCGAGATTTCGAGATCGGGCTGCTGCAGCCCGTCGCGAAGGCTGGTGTCGAAGAGCTCGACTTGTCTCGTCGCCTTTTCCGTCATCGCTTGCTGCCAAGGAAGCTCTGAACAAGTCGCCGCTTTGAAAGGTACGGGCTTCAGCCCGTACTTTATATGCCCAAAATGAATGGCGGCTTTAGCCGCTGAGGGATGGTTCCAGGACTTGATCGAAGCTTTCCTAGTTCTGGCCCTCCAGATGCTGGATGCGTTTCTCGTGATTATGGGCGACCTGAAGCAAAGCATCGCTGCTGGCGAGCAAGGTGCGGAGCCCTTCGTTCACGGTGGTCGCGATGGTGAGCTGGAGCTGCGCCAAAGTGTTGACCTTGACTCCGATCTCTTCGACAATCCTTTGCAATTCCTTTGCAGTCATTCGGGTCTCCGAGCGGTCGACCACTACTAGTTGAATTATAGGCTGCTCGCAGAATTGACTGTGACGAGCAGGTACTCGAGCGTGGTCTGCTTTTAGGGCGTTAAAGGTCGGCAAGTATCAGGTCGGCTTCTACGGCTTCTGATTATCCGTCTTTGATGGCACACAGAACTTGGCTTGCTGATCAGGTGAAAGCTTGCCGGATGCGCACATAGCGGAAATGTTGTCGGAGGCTTGTGGAGGAGCGCTCTGCGCCACTGGCTGCTTGGGCAGCTTCATGCGCGTATACCTGCCCTCCTTCTTTGGGTTGTTTGGGTCGGGAATCACGACGTATGTGACACCCGGCTTGTGTTCAATTCGGTAAAGCACCTTGGCACTATCGCCGAACCTATCTCCGAATTTGTCTTCCCCTGAACCGAATTGCACACGCTCCAAAAACGTCGTTGTTCCATCCTCTTCGGTCAGTACAAAGACCCAAGGTTGTGAGCAGGAAAGGAAAAAGGCTGCCGCGGTTGCGCCAGCAGCGCAATCCCGGATGACCGCCAAGCTGCCATCAGGCATTGTGGCGACCAGCTTCCCATCGTAGTTCTCAACAATGCCTCCAGTGCAGTTGACTCCTGCCAGCCCCGGACGGCAGTCCGTCGTATCTGTGAAGCCGGTGTCTTTCTTGCTGCCGACGTGCAGAGGCACCTTGCTGAGAGTGCCCGAGTGGTATTCGTCATCCTTTGCAATGCATGGGGGTGCGAGTATCAGAAGCCCGAGGACCGCGAGCAGAGCAGCCTTCACCTTGAATTCCTCTTTATCCGGGAAGCTCTTCTATTGTAACCCGATTCCGGAATTCTGGATCTGTAAGACCCTACACCGCCGGTGCCGTTGATGCTTCCCGCGAAGGCCGGGGTGCCCCACCCTCGGCGCGCCTTTGTTTTTGCGCCTAGGGTGGGCGGCGAGCGGGGGACCTCATTTGTCTCTCGGGCGAGCTTGGAACTACACTTCCTCCCAACTATGCCCTCGAACCTCAAGCGCTACCAGCGGACGGGCGATCTCCACTTTCTCACCTTCAGTTGTCACAAGCGGTCTCCGTACTTGGAGAGCCCCGCGTCCCGCGACCTCTTCGAACGCGTGCTCGAACAAATCCGAAGGCGGTACGTTTTCCATGTCTTCGGCTACGTCGTCATGCCCGAGCACGTGCACCTTCTGGTCTCAGAGCCGAGGCGCGCAACTCTCGCCCGCTGCATTCAAGCGCTGAAAACGTCAGTCGCGAAACTGTCGCCGCAAAGACCGTTCTGGCAGGTCCGTTACTACGACTTTAACGTCTGGACGGCGGGAAAGGAGACAGAAAAGCTGAAGTACCTGCACCGCAATCCCGTGGCGCGCGGTTTGGTGGCGCGGCCCGAAGAGTGGAAATGGTCGAGTTTCCGTCATTACCTGACGGGAGAAGCGGGCGTGGTGACAATCGAATCGACGTGGACCGCTGGAAGACGTGCGGGACTCAAACTTCCCGAGGGGTGATGAGGCGCCAGAAGTGAAGTTCCCACCCTAGGCGCAAAAACAAGAACGCGCCGAGGGTGGGGCACCCCGGTGGCTCGTTGAGGGGGATGAGGCGTCGGGAGTGGGTTCCCACCCTAGGCGCAAAGACAAAGACGCGCCGAGAGTGGGGCACCCAGTGGCGTCTGGGCACCCGGCAGACTACACCGCTGGCGCAGTTGATGGCTCGCGCGGCGGCGCTGCCAGCGCGCCCACTTCCTGGTCCTTGTATTGCAACTGGTAGAGCTTCCAGTAGAGGCCGCGGTGGGCCAGCAGCTCCTGGTGCGAGCCCATTTCGCGCAACTGGCCTTTGTGCATCACGAGAATGGTGTCGGCACGTTGCACCGTCGAGAGCCGGTGGGCGATGAGCACGCTGGTGCGGCCCTCAACCATGCGCTCGAGGGCCGAGCGAATGCGTAGCTCGGTGTCGCTATCGACGCTCGACGTGGCCTCGTCGAGAATGAGGATGCGGGGATTGTAGGCCAGCGCGCGGGCGAAGTTGATGAGCTGCTTTTGCCCTGTGGAGAGCGAGTTGCCGCGCTCGCGCACCGGCTCGTCGAAGCCATGGGGCAGGCCCTCGATGAAGTCCAGAACATTCACGTCGCGGGCGGCGCGGCGCATCGTCTTCTCGCCGATGTGGTCGTTGCCAAAGCGAATGTTTTCGCCGATGGTGCCGGAGAAGAGAAATGGGTCCTGCAGGACGACGGCAAAGTGCCGGCGCAGTTCCATCAGATCGTGGTCGCGTAGATCAACCCCGTCCAATAATATGCGGCCCGCAGTGACTTCGTAGAAGCGCATCATGAGGCTGGTGAGAGTCGTTTTGCCCGCGCCGGTGTGACCCACGATGGCCACCGTCTGACCGGGCTCAATGGTGAAGGAAACGTCTTTGAGAATCCATTCGATGCCGCCGATGGCGGTGAGGGCCGCGGAGTCAGGGGCAGGGGCTAAAGCCCCATCGTTTTCTTGCGATTTTTCGGCACGACTAAAGTCGTGCCCCTTCAAAGCGGCGGCGACGGCGGCCTTTTGCTTATCGGTGAGCTTTTGATACGTGAACCAGACGTGCTCAAACTCGATGCGGTTCGATCCATCGCCGGCTTGAGGGCGCGTCGGGCTGACAATCTCCGGGGCCGAATCCGTGAGTTTGAAGATGCGCTCGCAGGCCGCCATGGCCGCCTGCAGGATGTTGTATTTGTCGCTCAGGTCCTGGATGGGCCGCCAGAAGCGCAGGGAAAACTGCGTGAACATGATGAGCACGCCGATGGTGACCGAGGGCGGCAGGCGCAGCACGCCGAAGCCGCCGCGCCACACCACCAGCGCGATGGCCACCGTGGAAAGGAAATCGACGGCCGGGTAGTAGAGCGCGTAGGCAAAGATGGTGTCCTTGAACGCGATCATGTGCTGGCGATTGACGGCCTCGAAGTCCTTGTAGGCCCGCTCCTCGCGGTTGAAGAGCTGCACCACGCTCATGCCCGAGATGTGCTCCTGGGTGAAGCTGTTGATGCGCGCAATCGCGGTGCGCACGCGCCGGTAGCTCTCGCGCACATGATCACGAAAGATGCGCGTGACGATGAGGATGAGGGGCAGCACCGCGAAGGCAAGCAGCGCCAGCCACCAACTGATGGCGAGCATGACGGCGGCCATGACGCTGAGCATGAAGATGTCGTTGACAATGGCGAGCACGCCGTCGGTGAACATCTCGTTGATGGCGTCCACGTCGGAGGTGAGGCGCGTGACCAGCCGGCCCACCGGATGCGCGTCGAAGAATCCCACGTGCATCTGCTGCATGTGGCGGAAAATCTCGCGGCGCAGGTCGAACATGATCTTCTGTCCCGTCCACTGCATCAGGTAGACCTGGATGAACTGGAAGAGATAGGCCGCGAGCAGCATGACAGCGTAGATGACGGCCAAGCGCGTAACGCCGGGAAACGGCGCCGAGGGTAGTATCCGGGCGAGGGGACTGCTGTTCGCCACCCAGTGCGCGACTGCGTTCGATGGGTCCTTTCCGCTCTGATCGGGCGAGAGGTACCGATCCACGGCCACCATGACGAGGATGGGCCCCGTCACATCGCACAGCGATTTCAACGAGACGGCGATCGAAGCGATGGCGGCCTGCAGCGAGTAGGGACGTACATAGCGGCTCAGCCTGCGCATCAGCCGCGCGTCGTAGACCTTGCCCACAGGGTCCTCGTCGCGCTTCGGGGCCGTTTGCGGCGCGCCGGATTGCGGGGCTGATTTTTTCTCTTGATCCGCCATGAGCCGGGTGGGAAGTGTGTCCTCATTCATTGTACGAGGGAAGAGGGCCTTAGCGGCGGAACGAATGTCCGGTTGTCACCTACGCGCAGCCGCCGGACTTCGATCCGGGCTTCGGCATCGGCTTGGGCGCGGGCCGCGAGACGCCCATGCTCAGCAGCACATAGCCGAATCCCTTGCGCAACCAGTTCATGATGCTCATTGCAATAGTTCCTGGCTTTTCAAAGTTCGTAGTTCATAGTTTGCAGTCCCGCGGCCTAACAGCCTGTGGCAAAAGTCGAAACCGGAGAAAAACCATCCCTCAGCGGCTAAAGCCGCGCTCATTGGGCTCGACTTAGGGCACGACTAAAGTCGTGCCCTTTCAAAACAGCACTTCTGCGACAGGCTACAAGCGGTCGAATTCGGGATCTTCCCGCTTCTTGCATCTACGGTTTTGCCGAACCCGCGGGCTTAGCGGCCGCCGGCGCCTCACCTTTCAGAATCTGCAGCGCCGCCGCCGGCAGCGGCTTATCGGCATTGGCCAGCAGCAGGCTCACCTGCCAAATCTGCGTTTCGCTCAGCACGTCGTGGAACGCGGGCATGCCGGTGAGGCGAATGCCGTTGTCCACTTTCCAGAAAGTCTCGCCCGGCGGATCGTCGCTCACCCCGACCACATCGGTGTTCTGGTGCTTCTCCCACAGCGGGGGCGCGGCAGGGAACATGTGTCCGCCAAACTGCGGCGCCTTGCCGTGAAAGCCGTGGCAGGCGGCGCATTGATCGCGGTAGATCCAGGCGCCGGAGACAAAATTCTCCTCATTCGCCTGGATGGGCGCAGCCTGCGGCATATCGCGGTCGATGCGGGCCTCAAGCGGCAGTTCGGCGATCTGGCGCTCGAATGGCAGGGCAGGGTCGGCGACGGCAACCGGCGGATGCCCCCAGTGAAACCATGCCATCAAGCCCAGGGGCACGATCAAAACGCCCAAAATGATCCCAAACAGTACCCGTGCCATGGCTTGCTTAGCCTCCGTTCTCTCTCATTCTAGGGCGATTGAGCGCCCCCGCTGCAAATTCTTGAAAGCCGCGCAAAAAATCTCTCCGAAGTTGCAGATTAATTCGCGCGTTTCGCCACAATCATAGTCAGCCACCCCTCCCGAACTCAGGAAATCCGGGGCAACTGCTCCATTGCGGACGTGTGCCCTGCCGCGGAGTTGGCGCGAAAGGAACTCCCTCATGACCGATCTCTCCACGATGAAGCTTGGCCGAAAGGCCGTCAAAACCGACACCCGAACCCTTGCCTTGGCGCGTTACCTCGCTCCCGGTTTGCCTCCTCCTCCACCCGCGGCGGATTGGACCAAGGGGATCGATTCCTGGGGCATGATGCTCAATGACACGCTCGGCGATTGCACCATCGCCGGAGTCGCCCACGCCATCCAAGTTTTCACGGCGAATACAGGCTCCATGGTCACCGTGCCCGACTCGACCATCGAAAGCTACTACGAGCAGTGGGACGGCTACGTGCCCGGCAATCCCTCGACCGACAGCGGCGGCTGCGAACTGGATGTGCTCAACGATTGGCGCCAGCAGGGCTTCGCGGGCAATTCGCTGCTGGCCTTTGCCGATCCCCAAGCGGCCAATCTCGACGAAGTGCGCCAATCCATCGCCCTCTTCGGCGGCGTCTACATCGGCCTCTCCCTGCCCATCACCGCGCAAACTCAGGACACATGGGACGTGGTTCGCCACGGCGGCGCAAGCACCGCACCCGGCAGTTGGGGCGGCCACTGCGTCTTCGTCCCCAAGTACGATGAGACAAGTTTCACCTGCATCACCTGGGGCCAACTGAAAACCATGACCGTGGCCTTCTGGAAGAAGTACTGCGACGAAGCGTACGCGCTGCTGGCGCCGTGCTGGCTCACGGCAAACGGCTCGCCCAGCGGCTTCGATCTGGCCCAGCTCCAGACCGACTTGAACGCGATTGTTTAGCTGCGCGATATGCCTCCGCACCGGCTGGCGCGTCTAACCTGCACCGGCCTAAGCGCATGCGGCCCAATGCTTCGCCCAAGCCTCCCTCCAGGTGGTTTAATACCAATTGGGGGGAGCGCTTCGGCGAGCCTAGAGCCAGGCCAAGCCGCCGGGAAGCAATGCGATTCCCATGCGGCCGCGCAAGGCGCTTCCGCACTCCCGTGGAGGAACTCCGAACACGATGCACTTCTTTTGCCGTCTTGCTCTTTTGCTGGCGTTCGCTTTGCCGGCAATCCCCACCGCTCTGGCCGAAAGCTCGAACAGCTCTCCCTCGAATCCCGCACAGGACCCATCGCAAAATTCCTCCAGCGATTCATCCAGTCAGGCACAGCCGCCCGCACAAGAGAATCCGGGGCAAGTGAGCGTGCAGCAGCGCATCCGGCAGCGCCGCGAGCAGCGCCGCGCCACGGCCATTCATGACGCCTACGACCATAAGTGGGAATCCTACGTGGACATGGGCTATCTGCGGTTTACGCCCGGCCCCAACCGGCAGCGCCTCACCTACTATGCGTGGGAGACGGGCCTTACGCGCTTTACGAGTGAGCGACTGGGCTTTGCGCTCGACGGCCGCGGCTACTACGGCACCGCCTATGTAGGCCAGAGCGAGACCCCGATCACCAGGCCCGCCATCAGCCAATACGATCTGATGATCGGACCGGTCTACCGCTTCTATCTGCAGCCCAGGTTCGCCGTTTCCGGCCGCGTGATGGCGGGCGCTGGATACGGCAACTTCGAGGGCGACACAGGCGGAGAGAAAAACCTGTGCAACGTGGTCCCGGGCAATCCCGGCTGCCTCCTCTATCCCAGTGGCGTCTCCTACGCCGCCAGCGCCGCCGTCATCGGCGAGTACAACCTTTCGCCCAGCATCAGCTTCAAGCTGGCGCCCGAGTATTTCTTTGCCGGCTTCGGATCGACCTTCCAAGCCGACCGCGGCTTCACCGCCGGAGTGGTCTACCGCTTCGGAAAGCAGTGAACGGCCATCAGCGGCTTATCGTCGATCTCGAGTGCGAGGTCACCCCGACAGTTTCATGCCCGGCGTCATCGAAGACCTCGCCTTTCTGCGCAGCGTGTTGGCGGGCAGGGGCCATCCGACGAAGACATCAGGCAACGGAGCTAGCGGGAAGCCTGCCATGCACTCCCCAATCGGGCCGCTCTGCGGCAGAGAGGTCGGGTGCATCCGAAAGAGCCATACCTCGAAACGCTGGCGGAAATTCACGCGTCCGACAATGCCACGGATGAAACATCCCACAATCCCGCAATCGAAGCCCTGCTCGCCGAAACCGGAGTGAAACCCCCGCGTCGCCCTAGTTTTAACGTTCAAGAATCGGGGCGCTGGCCTGCCAGATGGCGGCCTTTTTACTCGGGTCTAACACGCGGATGCGTGCGCCGGTTGTCCTTCCAGAAGCGATGCGATCAGGACACCGTTGGCATCCACTGCGACCAGGTTGGCCGGCTGACCCGCAGCCAAGGAACCGGCTCGATGGGTGCGCCCGGTCATGGATGCCGGATTGGTGGTGAGCAAGCGCAGCGCCTGCAGGACCGGCGCGCCTGTGAAGGCGACGAAATTGGCGAGCGCCCGATCGAGCGTGAGCACGCTGCCGGCGAGCACGCCATGAGCGATTGCCTTCCCATCCGCCACTTGCACGGAAAGCTGGCCGAGGTTGTATTCGCCATCGGTCATGCCAGCGGCGCTGATGGCGTCGGTTACGAGGATCGCCCGGTCCGCTCCCTTGGCGCGCCAAAACAGCTTGGCGATCTCCGGTTGGCTGTGAATGCCGTCGCAAATCAACTCGGCAAAAAGAGAGTCGTCGCTCAGAACGACGCCCAAGATTCCGGGTTCGCGGCGATCCAGGGCGCGCATGGCATTGAACGTATGCGTCGCGCTTTTAGCGCCCGCGGCAATGGCGGCGCGGGTTTCGGCGGCGGTGGCGTCGGAGTGGCCGAGAGAGACGCGGACTCCGCGCGCGCTGGCGTGCGCCGTCAGCTCCACGGCGCCGGGCAGCTCGGGCGCGAGCGTCATCAGGCGAAGGTGTCCTTGAGCCGCCTCAAAAAACCGGTCGAAGAGGACAGTGTCGGGTTCGAGCAGGTATTCGCGGGGTTGCACGCCGCACTTGGCGTGGGAGAGAAACGGACCTTCCAAATGAATGCCGAGGGGATGCGCAGCGGGAGGGCCGTTCGGGTTTGCTGCGCCGATTGATTCCGGACGTTCAATGAGCCGCGCCAGTCCTTCGAGCGCGTGCAGCGTCGCATCCACGGGAGCGGCGACGGTCGTGGCCAGATAGGTTCCGGTGCCATGCGCAGCCAGGAAGCGCCCGATCGCGCTGAGGGCTTCGGGCGTCGCTTCCATCACATCGTGGCCAGCGGCGCCGTGAATGTGGATGTCGAAGAATGCAGGCGCCAACGTGGCGCCGGGGAAGTGGTGAACGCCGGCTTCGCGCGGCGGATCTTGATTGCGGCGAGCTGCGATTGAGGCAATCCGGCCGTCCTCAATCGCGACAACAGGATCGGCAATCGCACAGCTTCCATCCCAAAGTGCCGCCGCAGTCAAGACTTTGCGCATGGCCCATTATCGCAGCGCAAAGGCAGGGAGCAAGGGAGCGAGGGAGTGGGGAGCAAGAGAGCAACGCCGCGAGGGAGCGCTTTTTTGACCGCGAGCGAACTTGCGACGGGACCACCAAAGAAATCCAGCCAGGGAAGTTCTGAACAAGTAGCCACAGAGGAGAAACCCATCCCTCAGGGGCTATCGATGGCTGTAAAAGAAGTTCTTTGAAAGACAACCGCAGATCCTTCGATTCCGTCCCCGCTGCGCGGGACGTCGCTCAGGATGACAAGCGAAGGTTTCCTTGTCTTCCGTTCCATCGTTCCCATGTACTCTTGTTCCCCGCCTTACCGGTACTTACGAAGTACGCCGAGGACGCGGCCCTGAATGGCGACCTGCCCGGCGGGAACGTAGATGGGGTCCATTTCGACGTTGGAGGGCTGCAGGCGGACGAGGTTGCCTTCGGGGAAAAAGCGCTTAAGCGTGGTCTCGGAGCCATGCACGAGGGCGACGACGATCTCGCCCTTGTGGGCGACCTTGGTGCGCTCGACCAGCACGTAGTCGCCGTCGATAATGTGCTCGTCGCGCATCGAGTCGCCACGCACTTCCAGGGCGAAGACGTCGCGGTTGCCGACCACGTCGTGCAGCGAGATGGTCTCGGGAGTCTCGATCGTCTCCACCGGCAAGCCCGCGGCGATGCGTCCGGCCAGGGGCAGCTTGAGGCTGGAGCGGGTGCGCGCGCCGGGCGGCAGCAGGTCAATGGACCGGCTGCGGTTGTGCACCCTGTCGAGCATGCCCTTCTTTTCGAGGTTGGTGATGTGCTTGTGCACGGTGGCCAGGCTCTTCAGACTCATGCCGCGCGCTATTTCTTCAAAGGAAGGCGAATACCCGTTGCGGGACACGAAGGCTTCGAGGAAATCGAGAATCTCTTTCTGACGTCGAGTGACTGCCATGGGCGTATTATAGCGAATAAAAAGCGAATCGCAAGGGCCGATTTCGAGCAAAGGTACCTTTCTGTGCACATTTGGAAAAGAGACCCGTCGACGAGAGTGCAGGCCGCCAGGACGTATGCTCGGAGTCGAATGGCCATGGTTCCTCGAAGAGCCTGTTGCAGAACTGGTGCGCGTGTCATGCAGAGGCTAAAGCCCGCTCTCGTGTCTGCTGTGCATACGGCACGACTAGGGAGGGGGCGGAAGAAGTCCGTTGCGGAAGGCGAGCATCGCACAGGGCCTAAAGGCCGCGTCGATTTCGATCGGCTTACGGCACAACTGAAGTCATGCCCTGACACGTTTCCGATCCCCACCAGAGTTTTTCGACGGGTTCTAGAATTGGAATCATGATTCGAGAAACATGGCCGGTTGGACCGCTAGCCTGCAATTGCACGATTCTGGGCGATGAGAGTACCCATGAGGCGATCGTCATCGATCCCGGGGACGAGGTGACGCGCATCGATCGCCGGTTGAGAGGGCTGGGACTTCGACTGAAGCAGATTCTTGTAACTCACGCCCACATCGACCACATAGGAGGGGCGCTCAAGCTGAAGCGGTTGACGGGCGCGCCCATTTTTCTGAATCAAGAAGACATTCCGCTGCTGAAAATCATGCCGGCGCAGGCGGCATGGGTGGGAATGGAAACGCCGGAGACAGCGACACCGGACGAGAGCCTGACGGAAGGGCAGGTAGTGGGTCTCGCGAACTACCCGGCAACGGTGATTCATACTCCGGGCCACACACAAGGATCGGTGTGCCTGCACCTGGCCCCGAATCGGCTTCTCATCGCGGGCGACACGCTGTTTGCTGGCAGCATTGGCCGCACCGATTTGCCGGGCGGAAATTACGAGCAGATCATCGATTCGATCCGCTCCCAGTTGCTGAAGCTGCCCGATGAGACCGAGGTTCTGCCGGGGCACGGTCCGGCAACGACGATCGGCGAGGAGCGCAGGAGCAATCCGTTTCTGCAAGGTTAGTGCGATATGTGGGAAGATTCTTGAGAGGGTCTCGGGTCGCAAATGCAGATCCCCATTCGACTCAGCTCGCTCACGCGATCCTCGCTCAGGGCAGGCTTTCGACTCCGTTTGGCGCAAAAACGGGGCGCTTCGTCACTCTTGCTGAACCAAGTCGGGCACTTCGCCAACTGAGTGATGGGCGTTAGAAAGGGATCAGTTTCTGGCGATCTTCCGCGACGGGCACGGGACATCGGAGGTTATGGCCTGATGTCGGCGAGGTGATCCAAAGCCGGTTGACTGCGCGGCTCCGGGCGGCACATATCGGCGGACGAGCACGCCGACGAATGTGCCGCTTTGAGACAGGGACTACGGACCAGGAATTAGGGAATAGGGTCAGGGCGCAGGGGGGCGGAACGAATTTGATTCCGAACTTCAGGTGAGAGTCGGTGCAACTCTTGTGGCCCCTGGTGCGTGCTGAGGCCTTTTCATTGGATTTTCGCCGGATTGAAATTCTTTCAATAGTATGCTTGGAGCGCAACTACCGCACCCAGGAGGAATGCAAGATGTTTTCTGGCTTGAAGAAACTCGGCCTAATCTCTGCTTGCGCTTTGCTGGCTGGAGCCGTTTCGGCACAGGAGCCGTTCCAACTGCACAGCACGACCTTCACCAACGACGGCACCCCGCCACTCTCGATGATCCTGAACAACGTCGTCAATGGCGTAAACACCTGCACCGCGAGCGGGGCAGCAGGGCTCGACCAATCGCCCCAGCTTTCCTGGACCGGCGCCCCTCGGGGCGCGCAATCCTTCGTCGTCGTTCTCTACGACACGACGGCGGCCTTCACGCATTGGGGAATGTATAACATTCAGCCGTACATTCATGAGCTTCCACAGAATGCCGGAGTAGCGAACAGCACCTACGGCGCGGAGATTGAGAACGACTTCGGATTAGGTCAGCAATACGACGGCCCATGCCCGCCGGCCGGCGTCGCGCCGGAGGTGCACAACTACGTTTTTACGGTGTACGTCCTGAGTGCAACGCTGAACCTGCCGAGTTCCACCAACTTTCCAGCGAACTCCGAGACCCTCTATCATGCGCTGATCCAGGCTGGTGAGCAGGGCCAGATCCTGGCTCAGGCGAGCCTCACCGCGCTTTACTCCTCGACTCCCGGGACCGGGCACACCGATTGAGATCCAACTCCCGCGCTCCCGCCCAGTCGCTAAAGACCGGCGACCAGGGCGGGCCAGCCGGCTGTTTCGAGCGACGGTGAGTGTGCCGAAGTGACAGCGCCGGATTCGGCCGAATTCACTCCGAGAACAGAAAGGCCTTCAGCGGAAGCTGAAGGCCTTTCTCTTGGCGCACGAAACCCATGTTTTGCACAGCCTGCGAACAGGCGCCAAACGCGCGGCCCTTTCCAGGGCCAGGGAGCCGAATTGTTTCCGTCTCACATGATCGCCGCAGGTGCGGCTGCTGCTTGCGCCGGAATGCCGCTTTCGGTCGAAGCGGGCTGAGGGCGCAGCGAGCGCAGCCATCCAGCAGAGAGCCAAGCACGGGGAATTACAAACTCAGACCAGCCACAATCAAGACAAACCCGAATATCGGGGGAAGGTGTCATCGGCGGATGACTTAATGTGCGCGGACTGTTGCGAAAAAGGCGTACCTCTGCCGGAATGAGCGAGACGGCGGCAGATTGGCATTTCGGGCAAACCATGATCACCTCAGGGGATCCAAAAAACCAACCGATCCCCAAGAATCGATTTGAGGGAGTGATTCACTGTAACGGGATTAATGCCCTGTTTTCAACAAGAAGAAGTCGCAATATGAACAAAAGTAACGTTACTTTCAACCAACTTAAATGTATTTTCATCCCACGAAATCGAATTCTCGCGAGGGTTTTGCCGAAATCACCATTCCACAAGCACGGAACTACGGGAAGGCTGTGCCGCGGCCGAAGCTGCCGCGCTTTTCGAAGGGATGAAGCGCCAATTCAGTGCGGAGTAACGGTGTTTTCGAAGATTCGGTAAGGGCTTCAAATGGCGCGAAGTGACCGTTCTCTGCCGATCGCGGTGACTTCCGAGTCGCTGCTTCGCCCACAGCTTCCATTATTTTTCAGTTAACGGCCGCTTCCCGGACCCCAGCGCAGACGCAGCCCGGCCCGCACGTTGAAGGGCAGGCTCGGGTAGCCGATGGGCGCGATGTGCTGATTGTTTAGCAGATTGTCGGCCTGCGCGTAGACGTCCATCCACGTGAGCAACTGGTAGCTGCCGCCGAGATCGAGTTTGGCATAGCCGTAATCGAGATTGCGGTTAGGGAGCAGAAGGCCGTTGGCGTTGGTTCCGGTCGCGTCTTCGCCTTCAAGATAGGTTGAGTCGTCGCTGCGGCTGGCGAAGGCGGCGGAGAAAACCCCCGTGATCTTCTTTGTCGCGTAAGTGGCGGAGAAGAACCCGGTGTGCGGAGGGCGGCGGAACGGCCGCGCTCCCGCGAGGGGCGAGTAAGGCCCAATCGGGATCCCGTTGGTGAACGTGGGAATCGGTCCCAGCAACGCCTCGTCGTCGTTGGTGAAGGAGCGCTGCACCACGGCGTCGAGATACGTGTAGCCGCCGCGCAGAAACAGATTCTTGCCAATGCCGCTCTCAACGGTCGATTCGACTCCCTGGGCGCGGAACGCCTCGGAGTTGATGGTCAACTCGAAGGCGCCGTCGTCTTGAAGGGTGGTCTCCAGAGCGGTCTGCTGCGCCGGCGTGAGATTCGGCAGCAATTCGGGGATCAGATCCAGGCCGACGTATTCGATCTGGCGGCCGAATTCGTTATGAAAATAGCTGGCGCGCAAGAGGATATGACTGCTAAGGAAGGTTTGTTCGAAGCCGCCCTCGTAGGTGCGATCTTCCGGCGCGCCAATCTGGTTGATGTGCAAAGCCTGGATGGTCGATTGGCCGTTGCAGGGTTGCACAACGCCGCCGCAGGTTTCGAGAAAGGCGTATAGCGACTCGTCCTGTTCGGGCAGCGTAGGCTCGCGATCGGACTCGCCGTAGTTGAAGAGTATGCGCGTGCCGCTGAAGACGCCGCTGCGCGGACGAAGCGCGTAGTAGGAGACTCCGGCGCGAGGCGGGGTTTCCACGCCGAAGAGCGAGTAATGCTCCAGGCTGCCGCCCAGCGTATAGAACAAACGTCCCTTGAAATCGCCGTGAACGGCAAGCTGATAGTCGTAGTTCGAGCGCTCGACGGGGGAATAGTAGGTTGCGGCCCCGCGTTCATCTTCATACTGAAATCCGATGAGCGCCATCAGGTGCGGCGTGATGGCGATGTCGCCGCGGTAGACGAGCTGATCGCGGTTGGAGACGAGTTGAGACTCATTGGGATAGGTTGCGCCGTCGTCCCAGCTGTAGTCGAGCAATGCCTGTCCGGAGGCGCTGTACCCGTTCGCCCCTTGGATCGTGACCGGAAGACCGTAGAAGTTGGCGCCGCTATAGGTGGGTGGAATGCCAGGCCCGCCGCAACCGCCGGCCGGAATGCAAGTTCCTTCCGGAGCCCATTGGTGGTACTGCTCGCCTCTGCGAATGGCGCCGTAGGTGGCGCTCTGGTGAAAGCTCGCCGTGGTCCGGTTGTCGATCGCGGCGCTGACAAAGAGGTCCTGGTCCTTTTGCGTCGCGTCGTCGGCGACGTCATAAAAGTCCCACGCGCTGGGGACGCCGGTTGCCGAAACGCCGTAGTGCGCCGTGCCGCGAATCTGCGTGGTGCTATTGAGAGCCCAGCCGAGGTTGGCCGCGGCGGTGGCGACGTGGAACTCGTCGTTGGGCAGGTCGTTCGAGGTTTCGAGCCAACTGAAAGCGCCCAGGTAGTCGAGCTTTCTGTGCGCGCCGGCCACTTCGAGCTGCTCGCGGGACGTATAGAAGCTGCCAGCCTCGCCCTGGAAGAGCAGCGAGGGAAAGCTGGTGGTGCCGTGGGGGGTGGTCAGGCTGACAACGCCCGATTCCGCGCCGGCGCCGAAGAGATTGGAATCGGGACCGCGATAGACCTCGGCGCTCTCGATGGCGGTGGTGGAGAGCGGCCCGAAATCGAACTGATTGCCCAGGTCGCCGGCATCGACGCCATCGACGAGAATCTTGTTGTTGTCGGAATCGCCGCCGCGGACAAAGAGCGACGCCTGCGCGCCCAGCTGGCCAACCTGCGCGACAAACCCGCCCGGCATGAGGCGCAAGACGCTGGTGAGATCGTCACGCGTGGCCAGGTCGAGCGGGCCGAGCACATCGATCGCGGCACTGGTTTGAGGCTGCGGCGTGGGCGTCCCGGTGGCCGTGACCACGATGGACTCACGCACCCAGGCCGGCTCCAGCACCAGATTTCGCTCGATGGAATCGAATTGGCCGGCATAGAAATCGGGCGTCTGCAATTGCCTGAAGCTGCTGGCGGAGACGACGAGAAAAAAGCGGCCGCTGGTCCCGGTGGTCAGCTCGAAACTGCCATTGGAGCTAGAAACGGTAGAGGCGATGACTTTGCCGTTGCCAATCAGGGCTACGCTTGCGCCGGAGACTTTGGCGCCGGTGGCATCGGTGACGACGCCGCGGATCGACGCGGCTGGGCAGAACGTGACAGCTTGCGCAAGAACGAATGCGGCAAGCGCGCGGAATGCGAAACGGGCAGGCTTCGCACGCAAAAAACGGAGAGTCGGCATTGGAGCTCCTTCGTTCCCCTCGGAACGGGAAAGCGGTTAAGACGCCGAAGGACCGGTCTCCTGACTTGCGCATTCCTCAGCCGCCTTCCCAAAGGTGAACTGATTGGGTTTACCCTCAGTGGCTTATTTGGGCATTTCCGCGGAAGCGGTCAGGCCCTTGGCTGAATTCCTGCCGGGTTCCAGCACCTTGAAAGGACGGGAACCGAAACAGTTGCGCTCACAGTTGCGGGGCAGTGGCGGATTCTCACCGCCTTCCCGAGCATCCTGGCGATCACGATAGTACGGTAGGCCGCAGCGCGGAGCGGCGGCAACGATGACATGGAAGCGGTTTCCATGTCATGAACTTTATAGCGGACTCGGAACGCGGAGTCAAAGAGTGGAATGTGGAAGACTCAATCGGATTCCGGCAAACGGGCACTACCTTGGGAATAGAGGGAGCATGGTGACCCCGGGAAGACTCGAACTTCCGACACGCAGTTTAGGAAACTGCTGCTCTATCCACCTGAGCTACGGGGCCACTGGTTGTAAAGCATTGTTGTTAGATGAGCCATTTCGATTTTCTGCGCTCGCTCCAGAAATTGTTTCTGGCTGGTGACCGATTCGTTGACCCGTTTATTTCCGCGTTTGGCGATTCTCGCGCTGATCTTCGCTGCCCGATGAGGCTCGGAAACAGGCACAAGCCGGTCCACAGCCGCGCGATTATGCTGCGGTGCGAGATGTGCGTATCGCATGGTCATCTGGATGCTGCTGGGCCCCATCAGTTCGGCAGCCGTGCGGAGGTCAACTCCCGCCATAACCAGCCTACTTGCAAAGGTATGACGGTTGCAATGCCACGGGCAGTCGTTGATCCGGAATTCGTTTAGCACGTCGTTGAAGCAACGGCAGTCGTTGTGCAGCGGGTCGCGGCCCGCGTCTCAAAATCAGGAGTTGTCCAACAGGCGGGCGCTGGGACAAGACTGACGCGCCTTGTCGCTGCGCTGCCCAACAGCGCGCGTATTCTAATGCGGGAGGCGCCATCGCTCGGGGTCCGAGCGCGGCGGGCGCCAACCGCCAAACTACCCAACATCGCATGTAGCGCCGCGTTCCGCACGCTGCGTGAAGGAGCTTCATGAAAATCGGAATCCGTATTCTGTGTGCTGCGTTCTGTGTGGCGAGCATCGGCGTCGCACAAACCCGCGCGGCCGATCGTCCATTTGTAGGCGCGAACGATGTGGTCTGGACGGCTCCGGGCCAGAACGAAAACGATTCCATGCCGATTGGCAACGGCGATCTGGCTGCCAATGTATGGACCGAACAGAGCGGCGACCTGGTCCTGCTGGTTTCCAAGTCCGATGCATGGACGGAGATGGAGAAGCTGGTCAAGCTGGGGCGGGTGCGCATCCAGCTCACGCCCAACCCGTTTGTCAATGCGACGGAATTCAAGCAGACCCTGCACATCGAAGACGGCAGCATCGAGATCCGGAGCGGCGACAACGCCCTTCTCGTCTGGGTGGATGCGAATCACCCGGCGATTCATGTCGAAGCGGATCTTAGCCAGCCGGCGGCGCTCAGGGCCAGTCTCGAAATCTGGCGAACCCGGACTCATCCTTACAACGAGCCCTCGCCCGAGAAGGGTGGGCTGTTCGAGTTCGGCGGTCATGCGGTGCCGCTGGATTTCGAGGCGGACACGGTGCTCCCCGCCGCCGGCAATCGCATCTCCTGGTATCACTTCAATGCCGCCAGCATTTACCCGCTGGTGATGCGGCAAGAGCATCTCGAACAGCTCGAAGCAAAGTATCCTGACCCGCTGCTTCACCGCTGCTTCGGCGCTGCGCTCCTGGGGCCGGGACTGGTCACGAAAGATGACCGCACGCTCGTATCGGCCGCGCCCGGCCGCAAGTTGCGTCTCGATCTGGTTGCGCTTACCACGCCGGAGGCCGCTTCACCGGAAGAGTGGACGTCCGGCCTGGACCGCCTGGTGCGCCAGTTGAATGCGATTTCGATGGAGGGCGCCCGCGCCGCCAGCCGCCAATGGTGGCAGCAGTTCTGGAATCGCAGCTGGATCGAAGTTTCGGGAACGCCCGATGCCGAGAAGGTCGCACAGGGCTACCTAATGCAGAGATACATCCTGGCCGCGTCTTCGCGCGGGCCCTTCCCTGCCAAGTTCAACGGCGGACTGTTTACCGTGGGTTACGACATGCCGCCGGATCGCGAATCGACGAACCTGAACCACGATCCCGATTTCCGCGCCTGGGGCAATTCCTATTGGAACCAGAACAATCGCCTGCTCTATTGGCCGCTTCTCGCGACCGGCGACTTCGATCTTGTGACGCCGTGGTTCAATATGTATCTGCACGCCCTGCCGCTGGCCGAGGATCGAACGCAGGCTTATTACCATCACCCGGGCGCCTCGTTTATCGAGACGATGTACTTCTGGGGATTGCCCAACCTGAACGATTTCGGCTGGGACAACGCGACCGACGAGCTCCAGAGCCCCTGGATGCGCTATCACACTCAGGGCGCGATCGAAGTGGTTGCGCAAATGCTCGACGAATACGACATTGCTCAGGATGCAACCTTCGCGCGCAACGATCTGGTTCCCTTCGCCGAGGCAATTCTCACCTACTACGACCGCCATTGGCCGCGCGGGCCGGACGGCAAGATCCGATTCTCGCCCACGCAGTCGATCGAGACGTATCAGCTCGATGCCGTCAATCCCACACCCGATATCGCTGGTTTGAAGGCCGTCGTGCCGCGGCTCCTCGATCTGCCTGCCGGACTGGTGTTAGCGCAGCAACGCCAGGCGTGGAGCAAGCTGCTTGCCGACCTGCCGTCGATCGCGACCGGGCGCACACACGACGGCAAGCTGTCGCGAGACGGCGTCATGGATCCCGACGGCAAGCAGATCATCCTGCCCGCCGAAAAGTTCGGCCCTACGCGCAACATCGAGAATCCTCAGCTCTACGTCGCCTTCCCTTACCGACTTTACGGAGTGGGCAAGCCCGATCTCCAATTGGCTCGCGACACGTTCGCGGCGCGGCTCTTCCCGCAAGATACCTGCTGGGGCCAGGACGGCCCGCAGGCTGCCGTACTCGGCCTCACCGGCGCGGCCAAGAAAGCCGCCGTCGACGAATTCACGGCTTATGGGAATCAGCGATTCCAATGGTTCTGGAGGCCGGGGCACGATTGGATTCCCGACCTCGATAACGGCGGAGCCGGCATGATGACACTGCAACTGATGCTCATGCAGACCGACGGCAAGCGGATCCAGTTACTGCCGGCGTGGCCCAGCGACTGGACCGCTGACTTCAAGCTGCACGCGCCGTATCGCACCACGGTCGAAGGCCATGTGGAGAAAGGCAAGATTACGCACCTAGAGGTGTCTCCGAAACGGCGCGAGAAGGATGTTGTTGTCGTCACACCGGGCGATAATCCCTGAGCTCTCAGGCAACCCGGAACCACGGGCGCAAGAACTCGATCGGTGGCTCGATGGATGGCAACTGAAGCTACCTCGCTGCGAATCAGCCCGGCCTGGCGCTCTTTCACTGCCACAGCCAGCTGGGCATGGAGCATGGATTCAAGTACTACAGTTGTAGCTGCTGTTTTTGGGGCAGATTGGGGGTAGCACTGTCCCACCCTAGCCGCAAAAACAAAGGCGCGGCGAGGGTGGGGCACCCTTAGTTTTGAGAAAGTCAAGCAAACTACAACTGTAGTACAAGGCGCTTCTTCAACCTGCATAAAGCGAACGGAATTTGATTTGCCGCGCTGAAACGTTTATTGAGTTTTCGATTTTTGTGCCGCAATCATATCGAGAAAAAGACGCTGCACGCGCGTGTCCGAGGTCATCTCGGGATGAAAGGTTGCCACCAAGAGATGTCCCTGGCGCACAAGGGTGGGGAAGCCTTCGCGCCGGGCCAGCACCTCGACATGCTCGCCGATGCGCGTGATGCGCGGGGAGCGAATAAAGACCATCTCCAATGGGCCGCCGGGCAGCTCGGTTTCGGCCGTGAGGATCGTCGAGTCGATCTGGCGGCCGTAGGCGTTGCGCTCTACGGTGGCGTCCAGGACGGCCAGGCTGCGCTGCGCGGGGTGCAACACCTCGCGCGCGAGCAGGATGCAACCGGCGCAGGTGGCGAAACACGGAGTCGATGCGGCGAACTTCTCGAGGGCGCCCCAAAAGCCATTTTGCTCGAGGAACTTGAGCATGGTGGTCGATTCGCCGCCAGGCATGACGAGCCCGTCGAGGCCCGTCAGGTCTTCTGCCTTGCGCACCAGCACGGTGCGCGCTCCGAGACGCGCGAAGGCGCGCGCATGGGCCTCGTAGTCACCCTGCAGGGCGAGCACGCCGATAGTAACGGAATTTGGATGGCAGGCGTTTTCCGTTGGCGGAGGATTCGGGATTGTTGCCATCGCTTTCCTCGGTTTTATGATACCGGCGTAGCGGGCCGGTGGCCTAGCGGCGCGCAGCCCGTGTATGCTCGCGGCATGGACAAGGCCGCTTCCCCAACCGCCGGCACGAGCAATCGACTGGAGCATTCTGCATCGTCGTACCTGCGATCGGCGCGGCATCAGCCGGTGCACTGGCAGCCTTGGAGCGAAGCCGCGTTTGCACGCGCGCAGGCGGAAGACAAGCCGATTTTGCTCGACATCGGCGCGGTGTGGTGCCACTGGTGCCACGTAATGGACCGCGAGTCGTACGAGGATGCGGAGGTCGCGAAGCTCATCAATCAGTTGTTTGTGGCTGTGAAGGTGGACCGGGACGAGCGGCCCGACGTGGATGCGCGCTACCAAGCGGCGGTGTCGGCGATCAGCGGGCAGGGCGGGTGGCCGCTGACGGCGTTTCTGACCCCCGACGGGCGCCCCTACTTCGGCGGCACCTACATTCCGCGCGACGATCGCTACGGCAGGCCGGGAATCGGGCGCGTTTTGGTGGCGATGGCCGAGGTATGGCGCGAACGGCGCGATGAGGCTCTGGAGACCGCCGGCAGCGTGATGGCGGCAATCGAGCACAACGAGAACTTTTCGGGACGCGGCGGCGCGCTCAACTTGGCGCTGGTCGACAAGATTGTCGGCTCGATCCTGACTCAGTTCGATCCGCAGAATGGGGGGTTTGGCTCGCAGCCCAAGTTTCCGCATCCCGCGGCCCTGGACCTGCTGCTGGAAGCGGCGTCGGCGCGCGGCAATGAGCGCGCCCGCGAGGCGTTCGTCACCACGCTCGACAGAATGGCGCGCGGCGGCGTCTACGACCAGTTGGCCGGCGGGTTTCATCGCTACAGCGTGGACGAACATTGGGGGGTGCCGCACTTCGAGAAGATGCTTTACGACAACACGGAGCTGCTGCGGAACTACGTGCACGGGTATCAGAGTCTGGCGCGCGAGGATTTTCTGGATGTGGCGCGGGAGATCGTCGCGTGGCTCGACTCGACGATGACGGACCGCGAGCACGGCGGTTTTTTTGCTTCGCAGGATGCCGACGTCGGTTTGGACGACGACGGCGATTTCTTCACCTGGACGCTCGATGAAGCCCGGGCGGTCCTCTCACGGGAAGAACTCGAGTTTGCCGCGGACTATTGGGACATTCGCGAATTGGGCGACATGCACCATAACCCAGCGAAAAATGTATTGCACGTGAAGGATTCGCTCGATGAGATGGCGGCGAAGACTGGCAGCAGCTTGGAGTCGCTGCGCCTGCGGCGCGATGCGATTCGAGCCAAGCTGCTGGCCGCGAGAATGAAACGGCCCACGCCGTTCATCGACCGCACGCTCTATACCGCGTGGAATGCGATGGCGGTGACGGCGTACTTGGAAGCGGCGCGTGCGACGAGGATGGAATCAGTTCGGGAGTTTGCGCTTCGCACGCTCGACCGGCTGCTGAGTGAGGCCTGGGACAGCGACTCCGCGTTGCGGCATGTGATCGCCTACCCGGATGGGATTGCGGCGGCGGAAGCCGCGCCTGGCGTGCTCGACGACTACGCATTCACGGTGCACGCGTGCGTGGATGCGTGGCTCGCCGGCGGAGAGATGAAGTACTACGGAGCCGCAATCAAGCTGGCCGACGCCATGATCGAGCGATTCGCCGACGCGGAGGCAGGGGCGTTTTTCGACACCGCCGCGAATGATGACGCACGGGAGGGGCTCGGTGCGTTGGCGGCGCGGCGAAAGCCGCTGCAGGATGCGCCTACGCCGGCGGGCAATCCCACCGCCGCGGCTGCGCTGTTGCAGTTGGAAGCGTTGAGCGGGCGCAAGCAATATCGCGAGATTGCCGAAGATACGCTCAAGTGCTTTGCGGGCATCGTGGAACACTTTGGTCTATATGCCGGTAGTTATGGGCTGGCAGCGGAACGGTTGCTGCTCGATCCGGTGCAGGTTGTCGTGTTTGGCGCGGGAGCTGAAGCGGAGCGACTCGAGACGGCTGCGCTCGCCGGTTTCGCGGTGAACAAAACCATGATGAAGGTTGCGCCGGATCGTTTGCGGCCCGGGGGCCTTCCCGAGGCTCTCGAAGAAACTCTGCTCGCGGTCCCGGGAACTGCCGGTGCGGCAGCATGGGCGCTTGTGTGTCGCGGGCGGACATGCCTGCCGCCGATTGCGGATGCCGAAGCGCTGCGCAACGCCCTGGCGCCCCGGCCATAACCCCAGCTTTTCGACAAAGCCGAGCAAATTCCACAAGATGCACCCAATGTGGGATTGATAAATGGCCGCAAACGCCCGATAAGTAGAAGCACGGTGACCAGAGTCCGGAGAGGGACGGGTGTGCGCCGGCTGGGTGCATGCAAGTTGCTGGCTTGTCTGCTGTTATGCGCGGCAGGGGCCGAGGCGCAGCAGTACGCCTATCGCACCTATCGGCATCCGCAAGGCCTGAAGAACCTGTCAGTCAATGCCATGACCACCGACGGGGAGGGCTTTCTTTGGATTGCCTCGGAGAACGGCGTCTTCCGTTTTCTCGGTTCGCGCTTTGAAAGATTCGGTCCGGAAGAGGGTATTGCCGAGATCGATGTGCACGCTGTGGCCGCCGATCCGGACGGGTCGGTTTGGGCGGGAACCCGGGGGAATGTCTATCGGTGGGACGGCCACCGCTTCGTGGCTGCGAGCAAAACTCCGGTTGATGTCGAGGGCGAGTTCGACGTGGCCGTTGAAGATGCGCGGCGGCTTTTGATTGTGGACCATAGGCGTCTTTTTCGCTTGGAGCACGATGCCGGGGGAAGGACGTTGAGCTATGCACCGCTTTTCTCCGACGCGGAGATCGCCGCGCACCCCGGCTTGGGCCAAGTGGTCAGCGTGAGCGTTGTCAGCGAGGCAGACGGCAGCGCACGGGCTTGGTTTGGCTGCGGCACGCAATTTTGCTCGTGGCGCGACCGCCGGGACGGGAGCAAACCGAACGCGAACGAAGTAACAGTGTGGGGGCAGGACCAGAATCTCCCGGCGGATCGGTGGGACGGCGTGATGTTGGACCGGGCCGGCACGCTCTGGGCGGGCGGCGCCTACCATGTGGCTGCGCTGCCGCACGATTCCGGCAAATTCATCGACCGAACAATACCCGGCTCCGATCCGCGCAGCTCCCATAGCCACGCCCCGTTGATCGAGGACCGTCACGGCGGCGTGTTGGCGCCCGCCAATGACGGCCTCGCCCGCTGGAACGGCGCGGCGTGGCAGGGTGTGGGCGCCGCCAATGGCCTGGCGCTCCAGGGACCCATAGTCGGCATGGCGATCGACGCGGGCGGCGACCTATGGCTTTGCGTACATGGCGATGGGCTTTTTCAATGGGCCGGATTCAATGACTGGGAGGCTTGGACTCCCCAGCAGGGACTACCGTCGGGGGTGATATGGGATGTGGTTCCGGCCGGTTCAGACCGGGTTCTCGCGGCGACCGACAAAGGTCCGGCCTGGATCTCGAGGAAGACGGGAGGCGCCGGCCCGCTCTTCCGGGGTAAGTGGTTATTCGGCGAAGTCGACGCGATTGGCATGGAGCGGGATGGGAGTCTTTGGGCAGGCACGTTCTCGGGGGGCGTGCTGCGCATCGATCCCAAGAACGGGGGCGTAGCGGAAGAAGCCAAGCTGACGGCCCCCATCATTGCCGGCGTTCTGGACCACTCCGACCGGTTGTTTTTCGGAACGAAGGACGGCATTTGGGCGCGCGATACTCGGAGTGGCAAAGTGAAACGTGTCGCGGCAGTGGATGCGATGCTTTCCGGACAAACTCCGGTCGAGGCGGGTTGTTTGGCGCCCGACGGCCGTGTTTGGTTTCTGGCGCAAAACCGGCTGATCCTCGAGGAAAACAGTGTTTGGACGATGCCCCCCATCGACGGGCTGCCTAAACTGCCTGGCGCGCTGCTTGCCCTTTCCTGCTCTCAGGACGGGTCGCTATGGGCGACGGGGGAGCAGGACGGCGCCTGGCAACTGATGCCTCATGGAAACCGGCTGCAAGCGAGGGAACTTCCCATTCCTGCCGAGTTTCGTTCCCTGGCGCCGCTCGCCATAGTGGCCGACCGGCGGGGGTGGGTCTGGCTGGGAACCGACACAGGAGTGCTGGCCTGGAACGGTCATGAATGGCGGCACCTGATCCGCGAGAGCGGCTTGGTCTGGACCGACACCGATCAAAACGCGATGGCCGAGGATCCGGACGGTTCTTTGTGGATCGGAACCAGCGACGGATTGTCGCATCTTTTGCATCCTGAGAGAGTATTTGAGCCGCAGGCTATTGGCATCTCTGTCACCGGAATCGAGAGCGGCAGCCAATCTTTGAACATCGCGAAGAGGGTCACGCTGGCTCAGACTTCGCTGCCGCTTAGCATGGAAATCTCTTCGCCCACAACGCGGAATCGAAGCGAACTGACCTTCGAGTACCGGATGGGTGGTCTCCACAGCGGCTGGATCGAGTCGCAGGATGGCGAGGCGGTCTTCTCCAGCTTGCCGCCGGGCGACTACACATTCAGCGCCCGGGCCGCGAATCCGGGGCTCAACGCCGTTTCAGAAACCCTGGAAATGCAGATTTCGATTTTGCCTCCGTGGTGGCGAACCGGGTGGATGCTGGTACTGTATGCCATTGGTCTGGTAACGCTGCTGTGGGGCGCCCATCGGCTGTACGAGGGCCACCTGTTAGCCCGAAGCAAAATGCTGGAGGAGCTGGTCTCGGAGCGCACCCGCGAATTGGAAGCCAGTCGAGCCCAGTTGCGCATTCAGGCGAGCCAGGACGAGCTGACCGGAATGTTGAACCGGAAAGCGGTTCTTGCGGCGCTAGCCACCGAGATGAAACGAGCCGTGCGCGATTCAACTGCCGTCGGGCTGGCGCTGGTCGATCTCGACCACTTCAAGTTGGTCAACGACGTATGCGGACACCTGGCCGGCGACGAGGCTCTGCGCCAATTCGCCGACGCTGTGCGCAAGGCCATTCGACCCTACGATCACTCCGGCCGCTACGGTGGAGAGGAGTTTCTCCTGGTCCTCAGCCACATTCCGGTACAGGAGATCAAGGCGCGGCTTATCCAGCTTCAGAGCTCGATTTCGAATCTTTCGTTCCAGTGGGAAGGACGCGAGTTCACCATCAACTGCAGCGCCGGCGTAGCGATCTATAGCTTGTCGAACCATCTTTGCAGCCTCGAAGCGCTGCTTTCAGCCGCCGATCAAGCGCTTTATCGAGCCAAAAGCTCAGGCCGGAACTGTGTGATCTTCAGCGATATCTGCGGGCCTGAGGTAATGGCTCCTGCGCGCCGAAAACGAGAGCCCCACGAGTCAACCGTGTAGCGTGAATCCGATCGAGCCGGCGCTCCTTCTTCATTCGCCGGAAAATGGGTTCGCGTCGTGCGGCCTGAGTGTCGTGGGGTCAATAGCCGGCGGTTCTTCATGCTCTGACCGGGAGGGAATGTCGTCGGAGCCGCGACGCAACCCGCTGCTTCCGCCTTCGCTCAGGAATGTACTGAACACGCGGTTCGGATCGCCTGGCAGCAAACGATGCTCTTCGAGCGCCAGCCGCACCCGCCGCTGGAACTCGCGCATGGGCCCGTACTGCTGCGTCGCGCGGGTCTTGAAGACCACCGGAAAGATCATATGCGAGCCCTTCACGGCGTCAACGCCAAGCACCTGCAGGTCCTCGAGAAATACGTTCTTGAACTGGCCGCTATTGCGGACATCCATGGCGATTTGCGTAAGGAGACGGATCACTTCATCGGGATTGGCGGAAAAATCCACGCTGACGTTGACCGTGGCCACGGAAAATCCGGCGCTGAGGTTGGCTACGGTGGCGATTTGCGAGTTGGGAATTACATACAAGGTTCCATCGCCGTCGCGTACCGTGGTTTTGCGCAGAGTCATGGCCTCGACAACACCCGATAGGCCCGCTAGACGCACGGTGTCGCCGACATTGAACTGGCCCTCGACCAGGATCAGAACGCCGTTGAACACGTCCTTGACAATGTTCTGAGCCGCCAAGCCAATGGCGACTCCGGCGATTCCGGCCGATGCGAGAACCGGGCCCAGACTGAAATCCATCACGTTGAGCGCCTGCAGCGTGGCGAGCCCCCAAACGAAAGCCAGCCCGGTAGCCCGAATCACTCCGGCCAAAGTTTTGATCTGGGCGCCGCGCTCCGGTCCGGCGGCATGGCGCTCGGCGGCGCGCCTCATTTGGAAAGTGAGCAGCCGGAGGAAACGGCTGAGCACAAAGGCGATGATGAATAAGACCAAGAGCCGGGGCAGCTTTGTGTGAAGAAACTCCTGGGCGTCGGCAATCCACTCATCGAGGACACGGCCGAGGAATCGGCCCTCGCGGAAGATGCTCCAGCGCATGGCCAGACAAAATTGTGGCGATATGGATGCCGAACCCATGCAAAAAGTCATCCTATTAGTCTAGACTGAGCGCAGGAGCCGCTTGGGCCAGGAGCCGCCCCTTCTCATCTGCTCCTGGCGTATTACGTTCTGGGCCGGCGCAGATTTCGGTGAGAAATATGCGGTGCATGATTCCATTCAGCCCTGCGGACCCGCGGCGGAGGCGGGCGGGGTGGCTCTGCGCGATGGTGGGCGGCGCCGTGATGGCTGTTATGGTCGGCGCCGGGCTGTCGGACGCCTACGCACAATCGTCGCCCGCCGAGAAGGGCAGCGATTCCCGTTCCGGAGCGATCTCTCCGGCAATTGCTGTTGCTCAGCCGTTGCAAGCGAGCGATGCCGCGGCGCAAGTTGCAACGCCCGGCGAAAAGGCCAGACAGACGGAGAGAGCCGCTATTGGCAATCCACAGCAGCAGGAGATTGCCGATGAGTGCGCGCAATTGCTCAAGATGGCTACGGCGTTAAAGACCGAAGTGGACAAATCGACCAAGGACACGCTTTCAGTGACCGTGGTGCGCAAAGCCAACGAGATCGAGCAATTGGCCCACAAAGTCCGCTCGGGAACGGGCAAAAGTTGAGGGGAAACATGGGAACGGCCATTGGGATCGAACTCGAGAACGACGTTGAACCTGGCGCTACGCGCGGCCGCTCGACGCGCTGCGGGTTCAGGCAGCACGCCAGTTGGGCGCTGGCGGTGGCTTTCGCAGCCGGATTTGCCGCTGCGAGCTGGTCGCAATTCGCGCCGGGTTCGAACAGCGGGTCGAATGGAGCACAGGGTCCCACGCATCAGACAATCACACGCCAGGGAATGGATATGCCTTCGAACGAAGGGGATTTCGATACCGTGATGGCTGAAAAGCGCGTACGCGCGCTGAATATCGAACGGCAGAAGCGAATGGTCGCCGATGCCAATAAGTTATTGATATTAGCCAAAGAACTGAATGACGAAGTGGCCTCGACCAACCCGCAATCGTTCACCGTGGACCAGCTTCGCAAGATCGGCGAGATCGAGAAATTGGCGCGCAGCGTGAGGGAACGGATGACAGCCGGGGCGCTGGTTGAGGTGCCGAGCGTTGGTCCGCCCGCCACGAATCCTGCTTTTCCGGTCCGCCCGTGACCAGCGAGTTTCTGTCTCCGGCAGCAAGGATTCAGCCGCCAAAAGCCTGTGCTTGAACGCCTTGAGTGAAGCCGGCGAGCCATTCCATCTTTCAAGTTGTTACAATCGATTGGGGCAGGGCCCGCAGTTCGGCTCGGGGGTCGACCGAATGGGATTGGCAATTTCGAGCGCTCGCGCGCCGGGAGCGATTTCTGCGGCGGGCGGCATGAGCACGCAGCAGTTGGTCGAAATCTATCGCCTGATGGTTCTTTCGCGCGCGGTGGACGACCGGGAGATTCTGCTCAAACGCCAGCAAAAGATCTTCTTCCAGATCTCTGCCGCGGGTCACGAGGCGCTGCAGGTCGGCGCGGCGCTGGCTCTGCGTCCCGGCTACGACTGGTTCTTTCCGTACTATCGCGACCGCGCGCTTTGCCTCGGCCTGGGTGTTACGCCAGATGACATGATGCTGCAGGCGGCGGGCGCCGCCACCGATCCGGCCAGCGGCGGCCGACAGATGCCCACCCACTGGAGCAGCCGCGCGCTGCACATCGTCAGCACCTCGTCCTCTACGGCCACGCAGTTGCTGCATGCCGTCGGCTGCGCTGAGGCCGGCCGGTTCTTCAGCCTGCATCCCGAGGCCGCGGCAAAGGCCGAGGGCGACTATCGCGCGTTTCACGACGTTGAATTCCATGGCGACGAAGTGGTGCTGGCCTGCGTGGGCGAAGGCTCGACTTCGCAGGGCGAATTCTGGGAAGCGCTGAATACCGCTTCGAATCGGAAACTGCCGGTCATCTTCTGCGTGGAAGATAACGGCTACGCAATCAGCGTACCCGTCGAGGTGAACACGCCGGGAGGGAATATCTCGCGGCTGGTGGCGAACTTCCCCAACTTTCACTTTGCCGAGGTGGACGGGAACGATCCCGTAGTTTGCTTGCGGGCCTTCGAGGAGGCGGCGGCATATTGCCGGGCGGGCCTTGGTCCGGCGTTGGTGCACGGGCATTGCGTGCGTCTCTATTCGCATTCGCTCAGCGATGACGACAAACTTTACCGCAGCGTCGCCGAGCGCGAAGCCGATGCGCTCTGCGATCCCATCGCCAGAATGCGGACGCGCTTGGTGGGCGACGGAGTGGTTGCGAACGCGGAGCTGGATGAGCTGGAGCAAGCGATGCAACGGCAAGCGTCGGAAGCCGCGGAACGCGCGCTGGGTGCGCCCCTGCCTCCGGTAAGCAGCATCGAGGTCCACGTCTATTCGGAGGACCTCGATCCGAAGCGGGCATCATTCGCTACCGAGCAGGTGCAAATGGCAGCTAAGACCAACGGGGCCAACGGCGCGGGTGCGCAAAAGACCGCGGGCGGCGCACGGACTATGGCGGAGCTGATCAATCTTTGCCTGCGCGACGAGATGCGCCGCGACCCGCGCATCGTGGTCTACGGCGAAGACGTGGCCGATGCCAGCCGCGAAACGGCGCTGGAGGAAGTGAAAGGGAAAGGCGGGGTTTTCAAGCTAACCGCAGGATTACAAACCGAGTTCGGCGGCGAGCGCGTCTTCAACTCCCCTCTGGCCGAGGCGAACATCGTGGGTCGCGCCGTTGGGTATGCCGTGCGCGGCATGAAGCCGGTGGTGGAAATTCAATTTTTCGATTACATTTGGCCGGCTATGCACCAGATTCACAATGAGTTGGCTGTTATGCGCTGGCGCTCGAACGGGGAATGGGCAGCGCCAGCAGTGATCCGCGCGCCGATCGGCGGTTACCTTACCGGCGGCGCGATTTATCACTCGCAGTCGGGGGAAAGCATCTTCACGCATATTCCCGGACTGCGCGTGGCGTTTCCTTCCAATGCGCTCGACGCCAACGGCCTGCTTCGCACGGCGATCCGCTGCGACGACCCGGTATTGTTTCTCGAGCACAAACGGCTCTACCGTGAAACCTACGGCCGCGCAGCCTACCCAGGGCCCGACTTCGCGATTCCTTTCGGCAAGGCGAAGATGGTGCGGCCCGGCAGCGACGTCACGCTGGTGACCTATGGCGCTCTGGTGCCGCGTGCGCTGCAGGCCGCGCAACAGGCGCAGCGCCAACACGGGATCGAGGCGGAGATTCTCGATCTGCGCACGCTGAATCCCTACGATTGGGAGGCCGTCGCCGCGTCGGTGCGCAAGACCAACCGCGTCATCGTGGCTCACGAAGACATGTTGAGCTGGGGCTACGGAGCGGAACTTGCCGCCCGCATTGCCGATGAGCTGTTCGACGAGCTCGATGCCCCGGTGCGGCGCATCGGATCGAGGGACACCTTCGTCGCCTATCAGCCGCTCCTGGAAGAAGCCATTCTGCCGCAGCCAGGCACGATTCTCAAGGCCATTGTGGAACTGAAGAGGTATTGACAATGTCTAAAGCAGACACCGACTCTGCATGCGCTGGAGCGCATTCGCCAGAGATTATGCGGCGTCCTTCCCCTCTTCGAGCGCGGAAATGCGCCTTTCATGTATCTCCGCAACATGGAGCAGGCGCGCAATTCCGGTCATCATGTCATCCATCAGTGTCCGCATCCGTGTTAGATCGGCGGTCAGTATTTCCACATGCCCCGTCAATGCTTCATGCCGTTCAGTGAGCCGGTCAAGACGGTCATCCGTTGTCATTTAATTCGCTCCATGCGGATGGTTGCCGCTATCAATACCATCATACTCCGACACCGTCTAACCTCCGCTTGCCTGCTACCGCGCAGGACGCCTCACTGACCGCGGAAACGGCGCGGCAGAGGCGCGCGCGCCTATCTCCAGATACAATACTGGGATGGACTCAGGGCCCTATTGGTATCCGAGCAGCCGCCGCGGGGCGCGCCCAGCAGGATGGCCGGCATGAGGAACTTCCTTCGCCTCTTGCGCTATGGGGCGCCGTACACGCTCGAATGGCTGCCCGGGGTATTGCTTTCGGCGATGACGGGCGCGCTCGACGCCTTCCGAATCCTGTTGTTGCAGCCGATCTTCGATCGCGTGCTTTCGCCGGCGTCGCCCGAAGGCCAGATCGTGCTCGGCCTTCCCAAATCGCAGTGGCACTTCGACCTGCGGCTTCTGGTCCCGCACTTTCTGCACCTGCACAACGCATGGGATGTGGTTGCCTTCGCGCTGGTGGTCGCGACGATTCTCAAGGGGTTTTGCGACTATCTTGGGACGAACCTGGTCAACTACGCAGGCTTCGGGATGATCACCGACCTGCGCAATCATCTCTACGAGACCACGTTGCGCCGCTCCGCGAGTTTCTTTCATAAGCATCCCACCGGCACCATTCTCTCCACGCTGATTAACGACGTGGATCGCGCGCAGACATCGTTGAGCTCGGTCCTGGGCGATTTTCTCCAGCAGTTCTTCACCTTTGTAGTGGCCATCGCATTTGTGATTCATCTCGGCGGATACCTGAGTTGGTCGCTGGTTCTTTTTGTCCCCGTTGTGGTTGCGAGCGTGCGCAGAATCGGCAGGGAAGTGCGCACGCGGACGCGGACCGGCCAGGACAAACTGGCCGAGGTCCAGAACATCTTGCACGAAACCGTCACCGGAAACCGCATCGTGAAGGCCTTCAACACCGAGCTTTGGGAGATTCTGCGGTTCAAGAATGCCGCCAAACGCCTTTTCCGCGCCAATTTGCGAAGCGTGCGAATTCAATCGATCAGTTCGCCGCTGATGGATGCCATCGGCGCATTGGCGATTGCGCTGCTGCTGTGGATCGGGCGAAACGAAATCAAGAACGGCTATATGACGCTGGGCGTTTTCGGCGCGTTTATCTTTTTGCTGTTTAAGCTCTACGACCCGTTACGGCGATTTGCCTTCTTTTACAACAGCTTTCAGCAGGCGATGGGCGCGTCCGCTTCGATCTTCGCTTTCTTTGACGCCGAGGACGACGTAAAAGAGCGGCCGCGCGCCGGCATACTGACGCGATTCCGCCGCGCGATCCGATTTGAAGACGTCGGGTTCTGGTACTCGACTGAGGAGGGTGAGCAGCAGGTCCTGCACAACGTGGATCTGGAAGTCCATGCCGGCGAAGTGCTGGCCGTAGTGGGTCCCAGCGGGGCAGGCAAATCGACGCTGGTGAACCTGATCCCGCGATTCTTCGACGTAACCTCGGGCCGGATCCTGATCGACGGACACGACATTCGCGATTTGACCCTGGCCTCGCTGCGCCGCCAGGTGGCGCAGGTGACGCAGGAGACGATCCTGTTTAACGACACGGTGCACAACAACATCGCCTACGGCCAACCGGATGCGAAGCGTGCCGTGGTGGAGCGGGCGGCGCGCAATGCGCTGGCCCACGATTTCATCCTGAACATGCCGGAGGGCTACTCCACCGTGATCGGCGAAAAGGGCTTTCGCCTCTCCGGCGGCGAACGCCAGCGCATTGCCATTGCCCGCGCCATTTTGAAAAACGCGCCGATCCTGATTCTGGATGAAGCGACCTCGGCATTGGACGCCGAGAGCGAAGCGCTGGTGCAGGAGGCGCTGGCCAACCTGATGAAGGACCGGACAGTGCTGGTGATCGCGCATCGGCTTTCTACGATTCGCCGCGCCCATCGCATCGCCGTCTTGGAGAGCGGCCGCATTACGGCGATCGGCACACACGACGAACTCCTGGACTCCTCGCCTACCTACCAGAAGCTTTACCAGTTGCAGTTTATCGATACACCGGAAACGAATGGGGCGAATGCGCCGGATCCTGCGGTGCAGTACCTGCCATTCGATGATCGGGCAGCGCTCGCCTGAGGCGGCAGGAGCAGGAATGGCGATCTATTCGATGACCGGCTTTGCGCGCGCGCAGGTTCGCGCACCGGGAGGCGATCAGGAACAGCTCAGCTACACGCTGACCATCAAGAGCGTGAATCATCGCTTCCTCGATCTCCAGTTCCGGTTGCCGATGGGGCTCGACGCGTTGGAGATGGAGCTGCGCAGAGTGCTGAAGGAGAGCCTGGTTCGCGGCCACGTGGATCTGACGCTTTCTGTCGACCGCAACGCGTCCGCCAAGGCAGGTTATAATCGCGAGCTGATTGCAGGCTATCTGGCCGCGTTCGATGCGGCGCGGATCGAGCACCGGCTGCTGGGCGAGCCGGACCTGAATGCCGCGCTCCGCTTGCCGGGCGCATTGCAGGCGGACGATCGGGGGGGCGCAGATACGAGCGCGCTGGCGGCTAGCGTGCTCGAACAGATGCCCGGTTTGCTGGAACAGTTGAAAGCAATGCGCGCCCGGGAAGGCGAATCGCTGGAGACAGTTTTGCATGGCACGCTCGATCGCCTGGCGGAGGCGACGGCGTGCGTGGCCGAACTGAGACCGGAGATCGAGCATCGGTACCAGGAACGGCTGACGCAGCGGCTCGCCGCGGCAACGGGGCCGGAATTCAATCAGCAAAGAGTGCTGGAAGAGGTTGCTGTGCTGGTGGAGCGCAGCGACATCAGCGAAGAGCTGGCACGGATGATGACGCACATCGAGCATTTTCGTGAACTGTTGAGGGCAGGCGGCGAGGTGGGCAAGAAGTTGGATTTTTTGCTGCAGGAGATGAATCGGGAAGCAAACACCCTGCTTTCGAAGACCGGCGGCGTGGGCGGCAAGGGAACGCGCATCACCGAGCTGGGGCTGGCCATGAAGGCGGAAATTGAGAAGGCGAGAGAGCAGGTTCAGAACGTGGAATAAGACAGCTTCTAGCTCCTAGCTTCTAGCTTATGCGGTGCTGACCGAGAGCATTGAAGCAATCGAGAACCGGTAGGAGGACAGGGCCGCGGGCAGGAGCAGAATATGATCCACGCGGATGACGATACTGGCGACGCGCTCAGACGATTGGAAGGAGACGGCGACGACCTTAGTCGGCCACGCAACATCGACTTTACTGTGGCGCTTCCGAAGGAAGATGCCGCACAACAGTTTGCAGAGCATTTTCGCAAGCAGGGCTACGCGGCTTCAGTGAGATTTTCCGAAACCGCAAATGAACTTCCTTGAGATGTCCTCGTTGTCAAGCAGATGAGACCATCACACCGAGAGATTAGCGAATTCGAGGCTGCCCTGCAGAGAGTCGCAGATCCGCTCGGAGGCCGTAACGATGGTTGGGGATACTTTTCTGAACCCAGCCGTAGTAGCTAAAAGCTAGAGGCTAGAAGCTAGAAGCTCGGAAGAGGGGAACTTTGGCGGGAATTCTCTTTATCGTTTCGGCGCCGTCGGGCTCGGGGAAGAGCACTTTAGTCGCCGAGCTGCGCAAGCAGGTGAGCGGCGTCGATTTCGGAGTCTCATGGACGACCAGGGCGCCGCGCGGATCGGAAGAGAACGGGCGCGAGTACCACTTTACGACGCGCCAAGAATTCGAGCGGATGGTCGAGGCAGGCCTGTTTCTGGAGCACGCCGAGGTCTTCGGCAATCTATATGGCACCGCGCGCACCTCGCTCGATGAGGCTCTGGCCGCCGGGCACGACCTGATGCTCGACATCGACGTGCAGGGTGCGGCGCAAGTGAGAACTAAGATGCCTGAGGCCGTAGGCATCTTTGTCCTGCCGCCAAATCCCAAAGTTTTGCGCACGCGATTGCGCAACCGCATGCGCGCCGAAGGCATGATTAACGAAGCCGAGCTCTACCGGCGGCTCGGCGAGGCCAGCCGCGAGATTGAGAAATATCGCGAGTACGGCTATATTTTGATAAACGACGTTCTCGACCGGGCGGTCGCGCAATTAGAGGCCATTGTCCTAGCCGAACGCTTCTATCGCAATGGCGAGCCGATCGCGTTCCGCTCGCGCCGGGTGTTGGAGGTCGCCGCAGCCTGCTTGATGGCCAACTCGCAGGAGCGGCTCAAACCAGTGTTGGAGGCCCTCGGGATCGACGGTTCCTCCAGCCAGCAGCAACTTCCCTTTGGAGAGGACTCGGATGACGATTGAGACCAGTTTCGATTCGAACTACCGCAAGGTGTTGGTCGCCGCTCGACGCGCTCGCCAGTTGCAGAACGGCTCCCAGGCTTTGATTCCCACGCACTCCAATAAAGCCTGCCGCATCGCGCAGGAAGAAATCGCTGCGGGCAAGATCGCTTATGTGAAGAACGAGGCCGAAGTGACCAAGCCGCTCGTCGAAGGGCCGGCCGTCCCGATCCTGCTCAGCTAGAGGCTGTTGACGAGTGCTCGAACGCGTTACCGCCGATTAACGAGCAGCCCGAGTGAAGAGCGTCGGCTCCGTGTCTGAACGTTCTTCACCCGCACCATGAGGGGCGCGGGCGAAGCCGTCTTTTTTACTTTCCTAGCTGCGACGATGGGATCACTTGGGGTCTCAAGTACTCCAATTCTTTGGCATCCACTTGGCCGGACTGCCTGGGATCGAGCCGCTTGAACTCCGCCTTCATGAATTGTATGAACGCCTGCTCGGAGATCTTTCCATTTTCGCCCGGGCTCATAAGGAGCAGGATTTCCCTGGTTTGATCTTCGGCAAGCGCCGCCCGGATTTGCGGATTGCCGACAGACGTGTCGCCATCCTTTTCAGCGATCGCTGATCGGCTGGCAATTGCGATCGCGAACAGGACGGCAACAGCGCCAGCGCCGTATCTCGTAGACTTTTGCTGCAACATGGTCAACCTCCGGGTACAACTGAACCGGCGCTGCCCGAGCTTACGTTAGCTGGTCTTGAAGAGGAAGTTCCGCGCCCGCTACCGTGGAAACCGCAATAGCCGGCAGCCCTTGGGCAGCCACGATCCTTCATTAGCAGACAACCGAGTCCGAAAGGAGTTCGTACAGGTTTCGTAAGCAAACCGTACGGATGCAGCACCCTCGTTTTACAATCGACACTATGAGAGTCACCATCGGCGTCACTGGCGGCATCGCCGCATACAAGGCGGCCGAGCTGGTGCGCGAGTTGCAGCGTAATGCCGTGGAAGTGCATGTGGTGATGACGGAAGCGGCGCAGAGGTTCGTGCAGCCGCTGACGTTTGCTGCGCTGACCGGCCACAAGGTGATCACCAGCCTCTGGGAAGATTGGACGCCCGACGCGGGTGCCGAGCAAAATGGGATCGATCATATTGCCGAAGCGCAATGGTGCGACGCGCTGGTGGTCGCTCCCGCGACAGCCAATACGCTGGCGAGATTTGCGCACGGCATTGCCGACGATTTTCTTTCCACCATGTACTTGGCGACGACTGCGCCCGTGCTGGTGGCGCCGGCGATGAACGTGAACATGTGGAACCATCCGGCGACGCAGGCGAACCTGGAGATGTTGCGCCAGCGCGGCGTGCGCGTGGTTGAGCCGGGCACGGGCGAGCTGGCGTGCGGCATGGTGGGCGCGGGGCGCATGGCCGAACCGGCGGAGATTGCCGCGGCGGTGCTGGGCATGTTGGGGCGGCGCAACGACCTGGCGGGCGAGGTCGCACTAGTGACGGCAGGCGGGACGCGCGAGGCGCTGGACCCGGTGCGGTTTATCGGCAACCGCTCCAGCGGGAAGATGGGCTACGCGCTGGCCGAGGCGGCGAGCAGCCGCGGAGCCAGAGTGATTCTGGTGAGCGGTCCTACCGCCCTGCACGCGCCTCCGCGCTGCGAGCTGATGAAGGTGACAACCGCAGAGGAGATGCGGCAAGCGGTTTTGGCGCGAATGAATGAGACCACGCTGGTGATCAAGGCGGCTGCGGTTGCGGACTATCGGCCGGTGCAGGTTGCCGATCACAAGCTGAAGCGCGGCGGGACGATGACATTGGAACTGGTGGCGACGGACGACATTCTGGCCGAGGTCGTGGCGCATCGTCGTCCAGGCCAACTGATTGTGGGTTTCGCCGCCGAAACCGAGCACCTGATGGAAAACGGCCGCGCCAAGCTGCTGCGCAAAGGCGCCGACGCGATTGTTGTGAACGATGTGGCGGGCGAGGGCGTGGGCATCGACGCGGATTCGAACGCGGCGACCTTCCTGACGCGAGATAAGGCGGTGGAATTGCCCGCGATGCCCAAACGACAACTCGCCGATCGCATTCTCGATGAGATTCTCGCGCTTCGGCGTCCGCGTCCCGTAATGCTCGAGATCGACCAACAAGAAGGCGGGGAACCGGAAAACGCGAAATCGGCTCAGGATCGCGTTCTGGATAGTAGCATTGCCATAACGGCGCCGCGCCGCCAGTTGATCGTGGAGTGAGCCGCGTGCCGCGCGCGCTCGATCCGGAAACCCGCGAGGCTCTCGCCGAGCGAATGCGTTTCTATCGCGACCTGGGACTGACGGAGTTCTACCGGCGGCCCGTGGAAGCGGCGCAGGATACAGGCGAAATTGAGCAGCGGAGCAATTCTGCGGAGGCTGAACCGCCGGCGGCTTCGGCGGGGGGCGCCGTTTCGAGTGCTGTTTTGCGCCCTGCCGCGGTGCAGACGAACTTCTTCGGAGAGGAACCCACCATCAAAACCAGAAAGGGATTCGTCACGCCGCCGCAGGCTGCCGCGGTCGTGCCGCTGGAAGAACGCGCCGCCGCGCTCGAAGTCATCCGCGAGGATCTCGGCGACTGCACACGCTGCGCGCTGCACAAGGGCCGGAATACGATTGTGTTTGCCGACGGCTCGCCCACGGCGCGGCTGATGTTTGTGGGCGAGGGGCCGGGCGCGGACGAGGACGCGCAGGGACTGCCTTTCGTAGGCCGCGCCGGTCAACTGCTGAACAACATGATTGCGGCGATGGGGCTCAAGCGGGAGGAGAGCTACATCGCCAACGTGGTCAAGTGCCGTCCGCCGGGCAACCGCACGCCGGAGCCGGAGGAGGCCAACACCTGCTCGCCATTTCTCTTCCGGCAAATCGATGTGGTGCGCCCGCAGGTGCTGGTGGCGCTGGGCGCCACGGCGGCGACCTATCTGCTGGGTGCGCGGCAGCCGCTGGCCGGGTTGCGTGGGCGAGTACACGCCTTCCGGGGCATGAGTCTCATCGTCACCTATCACCCGGCGTTCCTGCTCCGCGACCCGCGGCAGAAAAAAGAAGCGTGGGCGGATTTGCAGATCGCGATGAAGGAACTCGGCTTGAGAGGTGGAAAACGGACTCCACCGGTCACTTAGGCGGGTCGGAGCCGCCTGACCTTGATCTTCGCTTCGTCCTTGCGGGCCTGCGCGAGATCGTAGGCGAGCTGCATTCCGAGCCATGTCTCTGGCGTGCTGCCGAATGCCTTCGAGAGCCGGATCGCCATCTCCGGGCTAATTCCAGACTTGCCGGTGATGACGTCGTTCAGCGCCTGGCGCGTGACCCCCAGAATCCTCGCGCCCTCCGTAACAGATAATCCCAACGGTTCGATGCAGGCATTTCTTACGATTGGTCCGGGGTGAGCAAGGTTCTTCATCGGCATGTTCCATTCTCCTTCTGACAAGCCGGTCGCCTGGGCAGCGCGCTCAGACTGACCACTGACCACTGATCACTGACCGCTGTCTTTACTCCCGCCACAGCGCGACGCCGCCCAGGATGCCGTCTTCGTTCGAAACAATGGAAACGTTGGGCGGGAGCTTGAAGTCGATCTTCTTGGTGTTGCCGCCGCCGAGATAGAGGTGGTCCCAGTTGAAGGTGACGGCTGTCTGCGCGATGGCCTCCTTGAGCCGCTTGTTCCACTGCTTCTTGCCGTATTTATCGAGGCCGCGGCGGCCGAGGTAGTCCTCGTAGGTTTTCTCGCGCCAGGGATGGTGGCCGAGCTCGAGACCGGGACAGAGTTTGCCGTCGGTGAAGAGCGACGAACCCATGCCGGTGCCGAGGGTCAATACAAGTTCCACGCCGCGCCCTTTTACGGCGCCATAGCCCTGCACGGCGGCGTCGTTCGCCACTCGGACCGGCTTGCGCCAGCGCCGTTCCAGCTCGCGCTGCAAGGGAAAGTTCGCCCACCGGGGATGCAGGTTGAGCGAAAGGTAGGTCACACCGCGCTTGGTGACGCCGGGAAATCCGACGGAGACGCGATCGAAGTTGGGCAGGCGCGCGCGAAGCTCATCCAGAATGCGCAGAACGGCGCGCGGCGTGGGAACCGCGGGCGTGGCGATGCGCTCGCGTTCGCCGAGGGGCTTGCCGGCCGGCGAGAGCAGCATGGCTTTGATACCGGACCCGCCAATATCGATGGAGAGAGTGATCGGATGGGCGCTGGGTGAGGGCTTGGATGTCATCAGGGGGAATTGTAAAGGACGAGGAACAGGGAGGACGGACTAGGGAGCGAAGACTAAGGACATAACTCCGTGGTTTTGTAATTGAGCGACGAACCCCACCCTAGCCGCAAAAACAAAGGCGCGGCGAGGGTGGGGCACCCCGCATTCATCAGGATTGCATTGTACCGGCTGGGCGCGATGCAGTTTGTTTCGGAGGCGAGGATCGGAGTCCGCCGCATGGGAAATGCTCCCTTTACGGCCAGCCCCTAACCAGGTTAGTTCTTAGCGATGTGGAATTCGCTGTACGAAGAAGCCGCCCGCCGCCCCGACCGCAGCGGCAAGCACGGCAACTGCGGGCAGCGCAGGGAGGAAAACGGCTGCGATGCCGCCCAACGCAGAAGCCAATCCCACAGCAGTCGCAACTTGAGTCAGCGAGGACTTTTTCGGGTCCGGCGCGCCCGACTTTTCGGAGTTAGCGATTTCGGCCACTGGCCCAGCTCCACTCAACTATCCATTATAGACCACTATAGACCACGTATCCTTCGATGAGAATCGCGACGACTAAGAAGGCGGCGACCGCTGTGACTGTTGCTGGAGGCTTCCAGGCTGCGTTTTGGCCGCGTTCATTCATCGCCGCGATGAGGAGCATCATGCACGCAAACCCTTCGATGCCCAGAGCAGTGGCGACGACGGGAAGGCCAAGGAAGGTGGCGGAGGCGGGAAGGCCCTGCCGAGAAAGGCTCCTTACCAATGACTGGACCGCAAGGATGCCCCCGCCATAGAGCCAGCCGAACGGATCGAGAGCCTCCTTCCAGACGAAGGTGAATCCGGCCTTTGGATTGGCGGCAACAAAGCGGGCCAGCCCCCAGGTTAGATACAACACTCCAGCGCCACAGAGCGGCATTAACCCCTCGATCATCAGCCATCGAACCGCGTTTTGTGCATTCTGCTCCATCGCAATCGGCCACTCCTTGTCATTCTAACGATGTGGAAGGAATTGTCTCATAAGCCGGCTGGGATGCGCTGAATCTCCTACACTGAAAACTGTCTCCCATGCCGAGGTATTGCGAAGTCGCGCTGCCGGTGCCGCTGGACCGCACGTTCACCTACGGAGTGCGGATGGATCAGCGGCCGCAGCGCGGGGCGCGGGTGATCGCGCCGTTCCGGAGCGAGAAGCTGATCGGGGTGGTGACGGCGGTGGATGCGAAGGCTCCGCCGGAGGCGCTGGAGATTCGATATCTCGAAGCGGTGCTGGACGAGGAGCCGCTGCTGAACGCGCATCTGCTGGAACTGGCCGAGTGGACGGCGCAGTACTATCTGGCGCCGATCGGCGAGGTGTTTCGCGCCATGCTGCCGCTGGCAGCGGAAGTGCGGCGGACCGTGTATTACCGGCTCACGGACCTGGGGCGGGATGTGCTGGCGAAGGCGGTGGAGGGGGACGCGAGCGACAGAGGTTGGACCCGGTTTGCGAAGGAGGCAACCGCAGATCCTTCGACTCGTTCCTCCTCTGCCGCGGAGGAACTCGCTCAGGATGACAGAGTGTTGGGTGATGGCGAAAGTGCAGGTCCTTCGACTTCGCTTAGAGCGCAAAGCGCTCCAAGCTCCGCTCAGGATGACCGATCGAGGGAGGGTGCAGAGGTTTCCCACCCATGTCGCAAAGGGCGCGAAATGGATGGGGCACAGGTAATGCCGGCACGGGGCATTTTTGGCGGGAGGCGCGGCAAGGTTTCACGCGAGGCGCAAGACATGGAGCGGCGTGTCTTGGAGCGCCTGAAGTCGGGTGAGCCGGTGAAAGTTTCGACGCTGCGCACGGCGACGGCGGCATCGTTGCTTTTGCTGGCCGGCATGGTGCGCAAAAAGTGGATCGTGCGCGAGACGGCTGCGGCGGAGCGCGACGCTCGGCGAATGGAGCGGTTTGCGGTTCTGATTGCCGAGGGGCGGCTACCGGCACTCACCGACAAACAGCAGGCGATTCTCGCCGAGTTGGCGGCCAATGGCGGCGAGATGCCGTTGGTCGAGCTGCGCCAGCGGAATCCGGCTTCCTCGACGTTGCAAACTCTGGTGCGGCGCGAGCTGGTTCGGATCGAAGAGCGGCCGGAGGCATTTCACCTGGGCGGTCTGCCGCCGGGAACAGCGCCGGTAAGTTTGAACCCTGCACAGAGCGAGGCGCTGGCGGCCATCGAGAATGCTCTCGGAGCGTTCCGCCCCATTTTGCTCTATGGCGTAACGGGATCGGGAAAGACGGCCGTGTACCTGGCGGCGATGCAGAAGGCACTCGAGCGCGGGCTGGCGTCAATCTTACTCGTTCCCGAGATCGGATTGACGCCGCAGATGGCGGGCTTACTCGACCGAGCCTTCGGCCAGCGCATTGCGCTGCTGCACTCCGCGCTCACGCCGGAGGAGCGCAGCGAGCAGTGGCGGCGAATCCAGCGCGGCGATGCGCCGATCGTGGTCGGCACACGCTCGGCGATCTTCGCGCCGGCGCCGAATCTGGGACTGATTCTTGTCGACGAGGAGCACGACCAAAGCTACAAGCAGGAGGAGACGCCGCGCTACAATGCGCGCGATGTGGCCGTAATGCGCGCCAAGCTAGCGGGGGCCGTGACGGTGCTGGGCTCGGCGACGCCCTCACTGGAAACCTGGCAGAATGCGGCGCGCGGAAAATACGCAAAGATCGAGTTGCGCGAGCGCGTGATGAACCGGCCGCTGCCGGAAGTGGAGTTGATCGACATGCGCCGCGAGTTCCAGGAGACGGGGCAGGAGCAGCTGTTTTCGCGGTCGCTGATCGACGAGACCAAGGCGGCTCTGGAACGCGGCGAGCAGGCGCTGATTTTGCTGAACCGGCGCGGCTACTCATTTGTGGTGATGTGCCGCGCGTGCGGGGAGAAGATGGATTGCCAGAATTGCGCGATCGCCTTGACGCATCACAAGGCAGCGGCCGAGGGCACCGACGAAGCGCACGCCGGGCAGCGCCTGCAGTGCCATTATTGCGGCTACAAGCGGACGGTGCCGGCGAATTGCCCGATGTGCGGCAGCGAGCACTTGTATTATCTGGGCGCGGGCTCGCAGCAAGGCGAAGAGCGGCTCCAGGAAATTTTTCCCGGCGCGCGGATCGGGCGCATGGATCGCGACACGGTACGCGGGCGGTTCGACCTGGAGCACATGCTGGCGCGGTTGCACTCGGGCGAGATCAATTTGTTGATTGGAACTCAGATGATCGCCAAGGGCCACGACCTTCACAACGTAACGCTGGTGGGTGTCGTGGGTTGCGACAACGCGCTGTCGCTACCGGATTTTCGCGCCGCAGAGCGCGTGTTCCAGTTGATGACCCAGGTCAGCGGACGCGCCGGGCGCGGCGAACTGCCGGGCCGCGTCGTGGTGCAAACGTATTATCCCGATCACTATGCGATTCTCGCAGCGACGGCGCACGATTATGCTGCGTTCGCCGAGCGCGAGCTCAAATACCGGCGGTGGATGCATTATCCGCCGTTCGGCGCACTGGCCAATGTGCTGGTGCAGTCCGAAAAAATGGAGGAGGCCGCTGGGTGGGCAGGGGTTCTTGGCAAATGGTTCCAGAAGGCCGCACCGGAGGGCGTTAGGGTGCTGGGGCCTTGCACAGCGCCGATTGCCCGCATCAAGGGTGTCTACCGCTTTCACCTGATTCTCAAGAGCGCGTCGCGCAAGGCGCTGAACGAGGCGCTGCGCGCGATGCTCGCCGCTGCCGCGGAAGCCGGCGTACCGCGGCGGAACTTGATTGTGGACGTAGATGCGCTGCGCTTGATGTGAGAAAGACAGCGGAGTTACGGCTGCTAGCGCGGTTAGCGGAGTTGGCGAGTCCCTCGGGCGGCTTCGACACGAGCCCCAACAGACAGCAGGACTTGCGGCGCTGGCCGAATTGGCGATCGCTCGGCCAGGCTTTCCGCTCGCGGAAAGCAAAGCCAATTATGTGCTGGGAGGCGTGGAATCGAGAGCGTGAAGTTCCTTGCCCGGTTTGAAGCGGACTGCCTTGCCGGGAGCGATGTTCACTTCGGTTCCAGTGCGGGGATTACGGCCGATGCCGGTCTTTCGCGCGCGGACGCTGAAGACGCCAAATCCGCGCAGCTCGATGCGCTCACCGGCAGCCAAGGCTTGTTTCAGGCCTTCGAATACGGCGTCCACTGCCGCCTCAGCCTTGGTGCGCGGCAGCCCTGTGCGCTCGACCACGTTGTGAACGATGTCCTGCTTGATCACTTGAGTCTCCTCGCTAGCGCGAATTGATGTGGCGGGCCGAACGGCCCGCATGGCCCATATTACACATTTTGCAGCAATTAGGGAACAACCAATTGAGCTAGCGGTGGATTTCCCGGCGGCGCCGTCTTTGGGAACGGTCCAGGGCGGCCGTAACTGCCACTTCCCGCACCAGGGCAAATTCCGTTTGTCACCCAACGAAGCGGTTGCGTAAGATGAGTCTTCGAGCTCAAGCCAGAGCCACCGGCATCGCGCCAGATGCGTTTCTCGCCACAGAGAGGAGAAGAATGTCGATACAGAGCGACCAATGGATCCGGCAACAGGCCATTGAGCACCACATGATCGAGCCTTTCAGCGAAAAGCAGGTGGCAAGCGGCGTCATTTCCTACGGGCTTTCTTCTTACGGCTACGACCTCAGGGTTTCCGACGAATTCAAAATCTTCACCAACGTCAACAGCGCCATCATCGATCCCAAGGCCTTTGATGAGCGATCCTTCGTTACGGTGCAGGCGGATTCCGTGATCATCCCGCCGAATTCGTTCGCCCTGGCGCGTTCGGTGGAATACTTTCGAATCCCGCGGGACGTACTCACCATTTGCGTGGGCAAATCGACCTACGCGCGCTGCGGCATCATTGTGAACGTGACGCCGTTCGAGCCGGAGTGGGAGGGATTTGTCACTCTGGAGATTTCCAACACCACGCCGCTGCCGGCCAAAGTCTACGCCAACGAAGGGCTCTGTCAGATCCTGTTCTTCCACGGCAATGAACCGTGCGAGGTGAGTTACGCCGACCGGAAAGGAAAATATCAGAAGCAGCAGGGAATCGTACTGCCCAAACTCTAGTGGTTCCAGTGGTCATGTGCCTCTTTAGGGAACTGTGAAGGGCAGCGTTCCCCGACGAAAACATGGCTCGGCATCGGGGTTTTCGGCATGGCATCGTAGCCGTGCGCTGCGATCAAAAGAATATTGATTAGAAGCGGCTAAGTACTAAAGGCGTAACGCGTTAGTGTAATGTTGGCACCGGGCTTAGGTGATCCCATTCCGGCAGAATCCGCGCTACCATAATATTGCATTAACATAAAGGGCCCCAGTACAAGAAACTCTCGTGCGAACGAGCCCTGTTATCGTACCTACTTTCTGCCTTTGGTTCTCGGATTGATTTCTTTTCGGCTTCACATCGCGCGCGGTGCGAGGATCATGACCCCAAAGAACGTTCTTTCTGAACCCATTCGAATTGGTTTGCTAGCTGCCGAGCCGATCCGCGTTGCGGGATTGGCCAGCATCTTCGACCAGCCTGCGGAGCAAGGCAAGGCCCGGCTTGTTTCCGTAGTGGGATCGTTGCCGGAGCTGCTCGCTCTGGCGAATCTCAAGTATCTGGTTGTCGACCTCCATTCTTCGGGCTGCGGCCTTGAAGCTCTCGAGACGATCCGTCAAACCCGGCCTGACATGCGCTCGATCGTGATCGGTCCAAAGGACGATGACGAGCTGGTATTACGAGCGATCACGGCAGGAGCTAGAGCGTATCTGGATCTGACGGCGGATCCGCCGGTCGTGCGAAGCGCGATTGAAGTCGTAACCTCCGGGTCGATTTGGGCGCCGCGTCGTCTTTTGAGCAGTCTGATCGACCGTCTCATGGGCGTTCCCAAGGTAACGCATTCCGTGACGGGCCCCGAGCTCACGCTCCGGGAACAGCAGGTTCTTGAGCTGCTCCTGATGGCGCAGTCCACCCGCGAGATTGCAGCTCGTCTCGGAATCGAACAGCGAACGGTAAAGGCTTACATCGGACGTTTGATGCGAAAGACAGGCGCGGACAATCGCGTAAAGCTTTCCATGTCAGTGTTGAACCGTTCTTTTCTGGCGCAGGAAGGCGAGCCGGAACCTGCTGGGCACGGTCTTTCGGACTAATTACTTTGCAGTAAACATTCGAGTTACTTTGAGTCATAGCACGTAAGTACTCTTGTGTATTTTCCTCGTTTTCCACAATATGTTCCCAGAAACAACGCAGATCTGGGGAAAGGAGTTCCCAGGCAGCATGTTTCCGTGAAGCCTGGGAACTCCTCTTTTTTGGTTCGCCGGAAAAGTAACCATCTCCGCAGATTTTTAGTTGGCCCTCCCCCTCCTCCTTCATACAAGGGTCATCCAAGCACCAGGAGCGGTTTCTGCTCCTGGTGCGTCTCGTGTGGTTTCTTTTTGACGGTCGAATTTCGGTGAGCGCCTTCCGTCTCAATGCGCGATTCAGTGGCGCGAAGCTCGTTGCGGGCTGCCGTTCCGGGCAAGGAATTCTCATGGGAAGAATCCGCGGCGCAGACGGCCAAGCCGGTATTTCCTATACGAATCAGGCGGCTTGGCGCGCGGATGTTGTAGCCTGATTGAAACGGAGCTTCGGCAATCTCCGCCGGCTGTCGAGGTCTTCGAACTGGCCTGCCCGTTCGCCTCGGCGGGGTTGTGCTTCTCCAATTCAAATCTTTCGCGGCCGCCGGATGAACTCGCGGAGCGGAAAAGGAACTCGATATGAAAAAGACGCTTGCTTACATTTGCCTCAGTTTGTTTTTTCCATCGATGACGTTGGGCTCGACGCGCCAGGACTTGCAGGACCGCATCGATTCAGCCAAGGTCGTTCTCGACCAGATCATGAGCGCCGGAGACAGAACCATTCCGAGCGATATTCTCAAGTCGGCCACTTGCGTCGCCGTTGTCCCCGGAATGATCAAGGGCGCGTTTGTTTTCGGCGGCCAGTATGGACAGGGTGTGGTGACGTGCCGCACCGGACACGGCTGGAGCGCTCCGGTGTTCATCCGCATGGCCGGCGGGTCGTTCGGATTTCAGATTGGCGGCCAAGCCACCGATCTGGTGTTGGTGGCTGTCAATGCTCGCGGCATGCAGGACTTGCTCAGGGACAAGTTCAAGATTGGCGGCGATGCCTCGGCTGCGGCGGGCCCGGTTGGCCGCGCAGGGCAGGCTTCAACGGACTGGAAGATGAACGCCGAGCTGCTCAGCTATTCGCGGGCGAAGGGCCTGTTCGCCGGTATCGATCTGGACGGCACCAGCGTGAGCCAGAATCGCGAGGACACGGAAATCTATTACGGTGGGCCGCATCATTTCGATGAGATTCTGCGCGGCGATGTGCCGGTGCCGGAAGGCGCGGTTCCGTTTGTGCGCGAAGTGGCCAGCTACTTCGTGAGAGCCAGGGCGGGGGCCCACTAGTCAGGTCTCTCACCGCATGAATTCGTTTCATCGAGGTCGTACTTTCCCGGGTCCCAAATGCGGGACCCCGGGGCCCGCAAATTGGTAAAAACCAAGCGGTCAGGGACCTAGGTTAACTTTCGCGCGCGCCAAAGGCAATAACAGGTTCTAGGATCGATTGCAGCAGACAAACACTGATTGACGCTTCGCATTCATCGCTTTCGCGGCAGCGGGAAAGGTGGTGAGCGGAGTGAATCGAGCTCTCTCCCATCGAGGTCATTCTGCTCAAGCGCAAGCATCTACACTGATGCTTGCGCCGTGAAGATGCGGGAGAATCTCGAGTATTGGACTGTAGTATCCTTAGCGCGCTGCCTGGGCCGAATTCCGCGCGGTTTGGCGCGCTCTCTGGCTTGGTTGCCGGCAGTTGCGACCTATTGGTGTTTTTCCCGGCTGCGCCGCGCCGGCGTGCGCAATCTGGAGATGGCCCTTCCCCAGCTCTCGCCCGAGGCCAAGGGGAAAATCCTGAAGGGCGTGTACATCCACCTGGGCTGGCAGCTCGTCGAGTTTTGCCGCATGACACGCTATACGCCGGAAAACACGCGGAACTGGATGCGCACCGAAGGACTGGAACACTATCTCGCCGCACAGGCGAGTGGCAAAGGCGTGCTGGTGATTACCGGGCACCTGGGCGCGTGGGAGCTTTCGAGCTTCTATCACTCGCTGATGGGCCATCCCATGGGGATGGTGATTCGCAGGCTGGATAATCGCAAGCTCGATGACTATGTCAACCGCATCCGGTGCGCCCACGGCAATTTTGTTCTCTCGAAGGATGATTTCGGTCGGGGGCTGCTGACGACCATGCGCGAAGGGCAGGCGGTAGGGATTCTGATGGACACCAACATGACGCCGCCGCAAGGCGAGTTTGTGAAGTTTTTTGGGATCGATGCCTGCACCGGGACGGGCCTGGCGCACATCGCGCGCAAAACCGACGCGGCGGTGCTGCCGGGATTCATGCTTTGGGAACCCGCGGAGAAGAAGTACGTGCTGCGCTTCGGCCCGCAAGTGGAGATGCCGCAGACCGAAGATGTGGCGGCGGATATTCTGGAGGGAACGCAGCGCTGTACGAGCGTTCTGGAATCCTGGATCCGGCGCTATCCTGACCAGTGGCTCTGGATTCACCGGCGCTGGAAGACGCGGCCGCCGGGAGAGCCGAGTTTGTACTGAGTGGCAAGCGGCGCGGGAGAAATACATGACCATCGGCGAACTAGTCGACGCGCTCGGCGGCAAACTGGCGCAGGGCAGCGCTGTGCAAAAAATCGCAGGAGTCAATTCGCCGGAGAACGCTCACTACACCGAGTTGGTCTTCGCCGAAGACGAAGCTTCGATCGCGAAGGCATTGGCCAGCGCGGCGGCGGCTGTGGTTTTGAAGCCCGCTGCGGCGGCAGCGTGTGCCGCGAATCCCTCGATCGCAGTGGTCGAGTCGGACCAGCCGAAGTTGTGGTTCGCGCGCGCGGCCAAGCTGCTTCGCCCCGAGCCGCCATGTGAGCGAATCCATGCCACGGCCATCGTCGGCGAGAACGCGGCGCTCGGCGGCTGGGTGACGGTGGGTCCGTATGTAGTGATAGGCGACGATGCGATTGTCGGCGAGAACACGCGCATTGAGGCGGGTGCGGTGATCGGCGAGGGCGTGCGCATTGGCACAGAATGCCGCATCTATCCGCGGGTCGTTGTCTATGCGGGAACAGCCATCGGCAATCGAGTCGTGATCCATGCCGGCGCGGTGCTGGGAGCGGATGGATTCGGCTACGTGCGCGACGCCGCGACTGGCGCGTATACGCAGTTTCCGCAGCAAGGCAGGCTGGTGATCGAGGACGACGTGGAGATCGGCGCCAATTGTACGATTGATCGCGGGGCGCTGGGCGAGACGCGGATCCGCCGCGGGGCCAAGTTCGACAACCTGGTCCACGTGGCGCATAACTGCGATATCGGCGAGGACGTAGTGATTGCAGCGCTTACCGGGATTTCGGGGTCCAGCACAGTGGGCAGCGGGGCTGTGATTGCCGGGCAGGTGGGCATTGGGGATCATGTACATGTGGGGCCTGGAGTGATTCTCGGCGGGCAGGCG